>SKET01000567.1_pt1 | contig 30043 bp, 19 predicted proteins | sample 4841461 | NCBI WGS metagenome assembly SKET01 (sample SAMN11008802, study PRJNA524170) | human gut metagenome | biome: Human fecal sample; material: Feces; isolation source: fecal sample from pouch patient p5 | host: Homo sapiens | place: Israel: Tel-Aviv | collected 2014-02-13
ACTTTACCTGTACCGTGCGATTTATAATTTCGGGATTATGTCCCTGACGGATGCGGTTTCATGGTTTACTTCTGCGATTATGATTATTGTGATGTTGCCGCTGGGACTTATATTTGCTAGAATTTTGACGGATCATACGTTCCGGTATTGTACGTAAAATCTTTCATTTTATAGAATTTATTTACGCTCTTCTTAAAGCCAACAGGGACAGGAAAAAAACCATTTTTCCTGTCCCTGTTGGTATTACAGCATATGTGCTCTTAACTCTTCCGGTGTCATCTGAGACAACATAGCCGGTGCGATATCGAATACGCTTCTTGCTCCTGATTCACCTTTCTGTGAAAGTCTGTGTGCTGCACGTGCATAAGCCACCAGAACACTTCCTGTGAATTCCGGATTGGAATCCAGTCTCAGAGAATATTCGATCACATGCTTGTTGCCTTCACATCCAGTCTCTCCTGTACGGATCACGAATCCACCGTGAGGCATCTTGCTGTGATTTGCCTTTAACTCTTCTTCTGTGATAAATGTTACGGTTGTGTCATACTCATCGAAGTAGTTTGGCATTGTCTTGATAGCTTCTTCGATTGCTGCTTTGTCTGCGCCTTCTTCTGCAACTACATAACACTCTCTTAAATGTTTCTGTCTTGTTGTCAGTTCCGGTTCGCTTCCGCTTCTTACCTGATCAACAGCTGCTTCGATCGGTACCGTATACTGGATGCCGTTCTTTACACCTTCGATACGGCGGATTGCATCAGAATGTCCCTGGCTGACCCCTTTTCCCCAGAATGTATAAGTGCTTCCCTGTACCAGGATAGACTCTGCATACAGACGATTCAGAGAGAACATTCCCGGATCCCAGCCTACTGAGATAATACTTACATTCTTTCCTTCTTTTGCTGCTTTATCTACATTTGCAAAATACTCAGGGATCTTAGCATGTGTATCAAAGCTGTCAATGGTATTGAATGATGCTGCTACCTTCGGTCCGATTACCGGAAGGTCTGTTGCTGATCCGCCGCAGAGGATCATTACATCGATATCATCTTTCATAGCTTCCATATCATCAAAGTGCTTTACTTCTGCCCCTTCTGTCTGGATCTTTACACTTGCAGGATCTCTTCTTGTAAATACTGCTTTTAATTCCATATCATCATTACGCTTGATAGACTGCTCTACTCCGCGTCCGATGTTACCGTATCCAACGATACCAATTCTGATTTTTCCCATAATTCTACCTCTGTTTCTTATGATTTGCCGCCTTATTCTGTGGCCGCTTTTATTCACTGATATCAATCATTTCTACTGTTCCTTTACAGTTTTGCACTGTCTTTTCTGCCACTGATATCTTTGTAAATTATATCATAGATTCTTTTCACGACAATCTTTTTCTTTTACAAATTTCTTTATTGATAATTTTTATGTTTCTACTCACAGAGCAGCTTCCGTTTTTCTTATCTTCTGCCTATCCCATCTCATTATAATGCGCATAGATTCCGCCCTGTTTTAACAGTTCTTCATGTGTTCCACGCTCTGCGATTCCATTATCTGCCACTACAAGGATCTCATCCGCATTGCGGATTGTTGATAATCGATGCGCGATCGTAATCGTTGTCCGGTTCTTTGCAAGCTCTTCCAGACTCTTCTGGATCCAGCGTTCGCTCTCATTATCCAGTGCACTTGTCGCCTCATCCAGAATCAGGATTGACGGATTCTTAAGAAATACTCTTGCAATCGAGATTCTCTGTTTCTGTCCGCCGGAAAGTCTTGTTCCACGTTCACCAACAAATGTATCATATCCGTCCGGCAGTTCCATAATAAAATCATGAATGTTCGCTTTCCTTGCTGCGTCTTCAATCTCTTCCATAGATGCTCCCGGCTTCCCATATGCGATATTCTCTTTAATACTTCCACAGAACAGATACACATCCTGTTGTACCAGTCCGATCTGATTACGCAGACTTTCCAGTGTCAGATCTCGGACATCTTTTCCGTCAATCGTAACACGTCCGCCTGTTACATCATAGAATCTCGGAAGCAGAGAGCAGATCGTCGTCTTACCACTTCCCGAAGGTCCGACTAAAGCCACGGATTTTCCTGCCGGAATGTCGAATGTAACATTAGAAAGCACCGGTATATCATCATCGCTATAATGAAACGATACATTTTCATAAGAAACGTGTCCGTTTACTTCATCTATTGATTCTGCGTCCGGTGCATTCACGATCTCCGGCTCGGTCTCTACCACATCCAGAAATCTGCGGAATCCGGACAGTCCTTTCTGCATCATCTCAGTAAGCTCGACCAGAATCTGTATCGGGCTGATAAAGATTCCAATATAGAGTGCGTACATCGCAAGATCCGCTGCCTCCATCTTCCCATGTGCGATCAGCCATCCTCCGAATACCAGCGTTACCAGATACATCATCCCCTGAAAGAACAGGTTGCCGCTCATAAAGCTTCCCATACATTTATAATTGGCATCCTTGGAACGCAGAAATCCCTGGTTGCTTTTTCGGAACTTCTCCCGTTCAATCTCTTCATTTGCAAAGGACTGTACAACACGGATCCCGGCCAGTGTATCCTGAAGACTCGAATTAACATCCCCGATCTTACGCCGGTTGTCCATGAATGTCGCCTGCATCTTCTTATTCTGCCCGTACGAGAAGAACAACATGAACACTACCAGAACCAGAAGCGGTATTGCCAGTCTCCAGTTGATCAGAAACAGGAATATGAACGAACCGATAATTTTGATCAGCGAAATAAATAAGTTCTCCGGTCCGTGATGTGCAAACTCTGAGATATCAAAAAGGTCCGATACCAGCTTGCTCATCATCTGCCCGGAATTATTCTGGTCATAATATGAAAATGACAATTTCTCATAATGGTCAAAAAGCTGCTGCCGCATGTCCCGTTCCATATTGGCGCCCATCATATGTCCCTGATAGCTGACATAATATTTACACAGCGCCTGTAAAATATAAATTACAAGAAGTCCCGCTCCGATTGGGAGAAGGGCCTGTAATATACGGTCTGCCGGTTCTGCGAACAAGGTCTTTGTAAGTGTCCGCAATATCTGCGGAAATGCAAGATCTACCAGACTTATAACCGCCGCACAGATCAGATCCAGAAAGAATACCGCCTTATACGGGGCATAATACCGGATGAATTTTTTCATTGTATGCATTGTATATTCCCTGCCTTTTCCTATAAACTCAATCCACTATATTATAGGATATCCGGAAGGAATTGGAAACCATTAAACTCATTTATAAGAAATTTTCTCTATCTCACCACACGCCAAGCATTTTCAGAAGCTCTGTATGCGGATGTGCCTGATCCTTCTGATATACGTCCACATAATTGAGTGCTGCTGCGCCATCCATAAATGCCGGGAAAAGAAAGCCGCACTCCGGTTCTCCGGGCTCATAGTCTCCACTCACCGGACAGATAGCGCAGATCAGATATTCGAACATCTCCTCGGATTCCCCCTGGCGGACATGATCTTTGCCCTTTGCCGGAATATCATACCTGTCATGAAATACATAGACCGCATAATCTCCCATTGCCTGATATTGTTCCCCGACAATCTCATAAAAGGTCTCCATTAATGCATCATTTTTCAGTCCACACACACGCATTCCCATTAAAAGCTTCCACATACTGTCACCTTTCATCTTCTCACTGGAAAATGCATATTCTTTCAGATTCTGATTCGTATCTGCAAATGGGATTACTTTTGCTATTTGTAAATTTTTTTCTTTCTCATCTGGGCTCAATTTTAAAAATCCCGTGTTAAATGTCCCGTCTATATACCCATCCATGTCCAGATATCCTCCGGCGATTCTGGTCATAGATGTTCTCTTAACTGTCATTCTTCTGGTCAGTGCCAGCATGTCTTCTCTGTTAATCATTTTGTTTCTTTTCCTTTTACTTTCCAATTCTTATCGTTGAAACGAATGTATTCCTTTCACTATCTGCTCATAACAGATGCCGAAATGGTCTGATAATAATTTTCAGAAATGCATAGAACCGCTTCTTTTCCGGTGTCAGTACTTTTTTCTTATACAGACTTCCTTCCGTCTCCGTACCATCTGTTTTTACTTCTTTGCTTTTCTCAATATAAACATTTTCTGTATCACGGATTTCCTCATTCAAACGTTTACTTTCGATCACCAGCATCAGTTCCGTGTCCAGATACGTACTCCGCATATCCAGATTGTACGAACCCACAATGGATATATTATCATCTATCAGAACCGTCTTGGTATGTACTGCATGGGCATTCATCAGCTCATATACCGTCGCACCTGTTCCAAGGATATTTTCTTTCTGGTTCAGATAATCCGTACATCCCCATGGATTCGAACCTTTTTCCACTGCATTGAGTACAATCTTAAGATCTGCCTTTTCCGATATCTGCTTCAGTTTCTGATACATATAGGAATTACAGATCACATACGGAGTCTGGATGACCACCTCTTCTCCCTGTCCGGCGATATACCCGATCGCCTGAAGAACTTTCGGACTTTTTCTAGCCGTCTGCGTTCCATTATCGATCAGTGTGATCTTATCTGCTTCATATGTATCGTCTTCCCAGTGCTCATAGTTTTCGATATCCGGATACTTCTCTTTTAATGAACGGTATCGTTCTTTCAACTGATGGTATTCGCTTTTATACTTTTCTTCATAAGATGCAGCATATGTTTTCTTCTTTTTCCTGACCTGTGCTTCATTCCATATGGTATCAAAATATTTCTCGAGTGCCTGCAGCGATTCCCCTTTTCCTTGTGTCTCTTCATATACAAAAATATCCCGGTCTACATTAATTCTGGTCTTTTTATCTCCCAGAAAGATATCATTGGTATTGCGTCCTCCCAGCAGATACATCGATTCATCAATGATCAGGTACTTATCATGCATCCGGTAATTCAGACGCATAAGATTCGTGACTGGATTATAGATTCCAACTTCTATATTCTGATGTGCTGCCAGTGCCTGAAACACCGGACTCTTTTCCAGAAAGAGCTTCTGATAGATCCCGTCGATCAATATCTGTACCTGCACACCCCTTTCTGCCGCCGTATACAATGCCGCAATGATCTTCGTACCACTGTCATCCGGACGCAGATCAAATGTGGATAACACAATACTTTTTTTCGCATTTCCGATCATACGGAGCCGCCACAACAGAGCCTCTTCATTGTCATCAATACATCTGATCCGCTCTGCATTCTTTTTTCCCGCCTGGTTTCCGCCGACATCCTTCATCGTTTCTTCCGTAAATGTAGTCTGTTCCAGTTCTTTCTCATAAGCTGCATCCGGATTTCTTTTTATCAGCGGCAGAATGATATTCACCGCCAGAATCACAATCAGTATGAATCCTGTTATTTTTGCTAATATACCTATGTACTTTTTCATAACATTCCGGCTTTCCATGTTTTTCTTTTTATATGAGTTGCTGCATATTCTTTTTCAATCTCCTGATTCTTTCACTTATTATAACGCAGAATATCCTGTCATAATATAAAAAAAGCATGAATTCTATGCCGGGATCATCTTTCGATATCCTCTGCATTCCTTCATGCTCTTTTTTATCGATCAGTCATTTAATTCTACTCTTATCAGATCCTGATGCGGATTCGTCTTCGCAAGTCCGATCTCTGCCACCGTCACTTCCATCGGCGCAAACAGTTCCTGCATCACCGAAAAGGCTTCCTGCATCTGTTCTTTTGAAAGCTTCTTTCCCAGTGTGATATGCGGAAGCCACTGCATAGGCTGATAATACCGGCTCATTCTGACCTCCGGAATGTGCTTTACCATATCATGTACCTGTTCGATCATATCTTCCAGATACAGATTCAGAACCGGTGCCGCATACAATACATACGGCAATAACACTCCGACCGAGACCAGCTGGATCTGCCCTTTGGTCAGGGACCTCTCCAACTGTTCCATCACCTCTGTCAATTTTTTTTCCTCTCTTGCCTCTACAGACATAATTGTCAGATGTGGTGGAACATGATTATCTGTCATAAACGTATTTCCCGTCTTTTGCGCAATTTTATTTATATAATTGGAAATTATTTTATTGCTTTTGTCATCAAAATACACCGATATCAGATACATTTTATCTCCTGCATCTTATCTGCTTCTTACATCCAGCTCTTCAGCCAGCTTTCAATCTCCGCTTTACCTGCTCTGTTTAACAGTTTCTCTGATACGAATTCTGCCGATTTATCCACAGAACCTTCCAGTCTGGATACTGTTTTCCCAAATCCGCTTCCACCTGATGTGGCAAAAAGTGCGATCTTCTTTCCAGCGAAGTCATAGCTTTCCAGGAATGTGTTAATAATTGTCGGTGCAACATACCACCAGATTGGAAACTAAAATGTAGCCAGTCCCCCACATGCGTTGATTTTACTGGGTTTAACGGCATACAAAACTGTGTTCTGTGTAACACTTTCCGTATACTGTCATAGTAGTTCTGATTTATCTGTGTAATCCAGTAACCTACGTGGATTACACTGCTTTTTACAAATCCATTATTAAAAACCGAAGCCTCCTGAAAAGTTCCTATTTTTTTGTCAAGTGTGTATCTTTAGATACTAAATAATTTTGTATATAGTAGTCACTTTAAAATTTATTTTTTATTCTTTTGTATTTTGTCAAACCAGGCTTTCCCTCTGCTACCACATTCGTCACGTATTTTATCTCTCAGTTCTCCTGTCTTACTTTGAATTGCTATCATACGATCATATAAATACCTTGTTGTTTTCACACATGTATCCTTTACATCGTACAGTTCTTTTTTTTCTGCTGCCGTAACTTGTACTTTTTTCTTTCCAATATCCACAAGTAACTGACCAATTTCATCTCTTACTCTTTTTGAATCAATATAATCTTTATATGCCAAATTTCCTAAAATAACTGAACGGAAATGTAAGCTTGTATACCTGTGAAACTTATCTTTATTCAGTTTTCTGGCATTCTCATATTCTAAATTTTTATATAAAGTATTTGATACATCTGTAAGTTCTTGGAATCGTTCTGTCCAAGTTGTGTTCGCTTTTATATAACCTTTATTTTTCGCTTTTTGAATAATTTGTTTATTCTTTGAAAGTTCTTTTCGCAAATTTTTCTGATATGTATCTATCTTAAATTCTAAATCCTCATAACTCTTACAATCTTCTAATGTATATGCCTTTTTAGATTTATCACAATTCGTTTTTATTTTTGATTTTTTACGCTTCTTACTTAAAATTAAAACTATAATTATTGTCACCGCAATAATGACTATTCCAGTGTATTTTCTTTCACAAACAAACCCAAGTATAGTGTTCATAAACAAATTCCTCATTTTTATATTTATTCAATCCTTGCAGCCAATTGTGGAATAATGTCTATCATTGAACTAATTCCACTGATTCTGAATTTAAGCAATTCCATATAATGCTCTCTTTCTTCATAAGTCGCTGTATTACTATATATTTTTTGTCTAAAAAAATCACATACTTGTTCAGCTTCTTTGATTGCTTTATTAGCTCTTTTCCGCTCAATCGTAGCAATCTTAATCATCTTATCAAACCGTCTTTCCTGCTCCTTTCGTTGTTTCTCCAAATTTTGATAATACAAATTCATCTCTTCACTTTTTAATTTATATTGAGCTACTACCTTTTGCACTTCCAAATCATAATAACGATTAATGCTTAGTATCCCTTGCCTCACATTTCCATTGATTTGAGCCAATTGTATTTCTGTCTCATTTTGGATTTTTTGCATTGCGACATGATATTGCTTATCTACGCCATCAGACAAAAATTTTATCTTCATTTCAAATTCTTTATGAGAATATTTCATTTTTTTACGTTCATTAACAAATTTACCTACGCTTCTAAGCATATCTGGTATTACTGTTATTTCAGGAAATGAACTATCTGATTTGCTTGTATCCAAGAAATCCGCCAATTTAAACAATGAATCCATATTCATTACGGGTTCCGGCAAAGTATTTTTCTTACCCTCTATCACATTTTCTGGAGAAAACACTTTTGATGGATTTTGCATACTACTCTTAACTGTTTTCTTGTTATAACCCTGATATCCTCTATATCTTCCACTTTCAGAACTCATAACAAAATCCCTCCCTCGTATAACTGTTTTACATTATTATACCATAATCTTCTCCCATTCTCATTCTATATGTTTTATCCTCAACGATGAAAAGATGTGTCTGCACACATCTCTTCCATCTCATTATTTTCAATGTTATAAGTTCTTAATAAAATTCAAATCCTGTTTCCGTAATGCCTTCTGTAACTTTTCGTTCTTTCTCTTCAGTTCCTTATTTTCTCTGCTCAGAGCTGCCACCTTCTGGTTCAACAGTTCAATCTGTTTTTCCATCGCCATGTTCAGAATTTCTCTTCTTGGATCTATCATTCCGGCCTGTTGCTCTACTGCTTGGTTCAATGTATCCCGGACGGTTGGATTTTTATAAAAGAATCCTCTCGACAATCCAGTTTTCTTCATCAGCTTTGGAACGCTGATACGTTCTTTATTTGCCAGCATATCTTGTATTGCTTGCAATGCCAGTTCAATTTTCTCTTTACTTTTTCTCTGATTTTCCTCAATCATCTTGTCGTATTTGCTCATATTCTTCACCCCATCTTGCCAGACTCATATATATGATGTCACTCATCCTCTGTCTTACTTCTCTGGTTTCGTCTGCCATTCTTTGATTGCTCATTTTCCGGTAATGCTGTACATTATTCAGTCTTTTATGCCCCAACAGTCTCGCTATCGTCCAGTCATCCAGATGCATTTCTGTAAGTTTGACGCCATAGTAGTGCCGGAACATGTGCGTTCCAAACCCGAATAATTCGCCATGATCATCTCTCAACTGCTTTTCCTGTATCATGGACATGACTTTTGTTTTTATAGCCATATACTGCATCGGGCGGTCAGGTTCTTTTTCATTAACAAATATGTATTCTGTATCACCGAACTTTTCCTGTGTATATTCAATAGAACTCTGTAACAGTTTTGCAAGTTCTTTACTAATCGGTTTTTTATATCTTTTAGTTTTAACTTGATATATTTCAATCATATCTTGGCCATTTTCTCTCGTCAGACAATCTGGTCTCAGTGTAAGGGTATCTGATATCCTAGTTCCAAGCATCTGATGTATCAGAAGACATCTTGCAATCTGTACATCCATCTGTGTAATTTCCGCATTTAGTCGTTTCATTTCATCATCAGAATACACTCTAAATTCTGCATTTACTTCCGGTGGAATATCCGTATTAATAAATAAATGCTCCAATCTTTCATAGCTGTAAATTTTTCCGATTGTCTCTAACTGTCGTCTTAATGAAATTACATAAGAACTATTCGCACTATGGGAAGTATCTTTTGTTGACAGATGTATCAAAAATTCTTCCAACACTTCTCTGTCTATTTCACTGCAGCTTTTTATTTTGGAATACTCTTTTTGGAGATATTCTGAGAATATCCTCATTATTGTCAATTCTCCCTGTACAGTTCCTATTGCTTCATACTGCAGATTCATATAAACAGCTTTCTTACATTCTTCCCTGATATCTGGCTGATATATTTTTCTGAAATCCAGTGTTTTTACATTATAAATTGGATTGGATCTGATTTTAATATCCAGATTTTTTAGTTCCCAGACATCTTTTTCTATCTCATCCCGTAAATCTTCTGGCTCTAAAAATTTCAGTACGTTTCTGAAATATAATATCGTCACTGCTTCGCCATAGCTTACTGTACCATACACACTCTTCTTTTCTTTTACAATAGTTATTCCCTGTTCTAACATCCAGCCTTTTAAAAGTGATATCCATTTTTCTGGATTTCTATCTCCAAGGCTTTTGATTCTCCGATTTATTCTGCTGTTCAAAAACTTTGCAATATGATTATAAGCTGTTCGATCCTGAATCAATGCTCTAAACGTTCCGTTTTTGCAGCGATACATAATATAACCTCGAAACTCTTCCTTTAATTCTTGCGTTGGAAGCAACGTTAAATCAAATTTTCCATTATCCTTACGTGTCCCTGTTTCTTGTAAATTGGGGAAATCGCTGAAGTATATAATATCATTTTCCATCTTTTTCCTCTTTCTTTAGCCATGATGCTAAACTACTTCCTTGCATTTCAAAGAACTCATCATTTGCTTTTGCAATCCTTTGCGGCATATAATCAATATACTGTCTTGTCATCTCTTCATAAGTATGTCCAAGATAATCCCTGATACTTTGCAGTGATACATGACTGTCATAAAACATAGTTGCTACTGTATGTCGATAATCGTGTGATTGAAATAAATATTCTCCATTTGCAATCTTATTTTCCCGGCACGCTTCTATCATCTGAGTTCGGAATGTGCCATATAGACAAGCACCACCTCTGCTGTTTTTAAAAATGAATTCTTCAGGCTGAATTTCATGTTTTTTCAAGTATACTTTCATAATCTGATAAAGTGCCTGTGGGATTGGAATCCTTTTATAATTCTTCATTTTGACCTGATACACCTGAATCCAATAATCCTCGCCCTGCTGATAATAAGCATTTCCTTTCAATGTACACACTTCACTCGCCCGTAATCCTAGACACCACAGATGTAGGAACATACATCGTAATCGCTCTGGAAAAAGATATAATTTTTTCAAAATTTCCATATATACTGTTTCCTCAACGCTACGATCATGATGTACTATTACTTCTTTTTGTTGGAAATATTCAATTCGGAATGGCATTCTTGTAATATACTGTTTAACTTCCATGAATTTATAAAAATGACCGATACCGAAAATTCTTTCATTAAATCCCTTTGCCTGTATTCCCCGTTCTCGCAAGCCGTCTGCATACTTTTTTACTTCTGCGACAGTTGCATGAATCGCCAGTATCTTTTCTTGTTCCAGCAGTTCAATAAAATTTCTAATACATACAAATCTTCGTACAATCGTGCTGACTGCCTGTCCAGTAATTCCCAGTTCATATTTCATGTATGCCTGTAAAATTTCTCGATTCTGTATTTCCTTGACTTCCATAAAAGAAATGCTAATTAAGGATTTACTTTCGTCTATCCGATGTTTTCCAAGATGTAATCGTTCCAGATACCATACATTTGCTTCCCATTGGATCTGTTCCTGCTGCATAAACGCATCTCTTCTGCATTCACCTAAAATACTTCGTTGACTCGTTTCGGGAAAATTCTTTAAAATAGTTTCCACTTGTTCCATTTCCAGCAATCCAATATCCGTAATATTTAACTGAACACAAGAATCATAAAGAAGTTTTAAGGATTTTAACCTGACATTTCTATAAGCCTTAGACATTGAAGTATTGGCAATGATACGACTCAACGTATAAAAAATTTGTTTCTTTAAAACTTCTGAACAATTTTGTGTAAAATCCCACACCAATAGGTTTGTTTTATAAGAAGTTTCAAAAGTCTCAGCTATTTTCTTTTCCGGATAATACTTCAGAAAATAAATTTTATTTTGATATTTCCATTCATATATCCGCTTTCCATTTAGCGTCTGCATCTGTTGATAGATATGTTGTTGTTTTACCGTATCATATATTTTCAAATAGAAAGATACAATTTGTGATCGTATCTGTCCTCTTAAATATTGTTCATACGAATTTCGCAAAGGATAATCCATTTCTTCCAGATGCCAGATTTTTCTATCTGCCAAGAACTTTTTCAATTTGTTAATTCTTGAATCGCTTTTTATTCCAAGTGCATCAATTTCTGAATATAGTTCCTGCTTTTTCTTCTCAATATCTACTTCAGATTCTGTTATGTGTTCTGCCTGTTGCAATAAATATATAGGTATTTCTCACACCTCCCTACTCCAGCAGACGTTCCGCCCCATAAATAGCAGTGTGTTGTGCATAAAACTCATTACTTGCTTCTATCAGTTCATCATCCAGCCAGTCCAGATACTTTATAGTCGTATCCAAATGTTTATGCCCCAATGCCTGACTGATCATTTCCAGTTCCCATCCTGCCTGCTTTCGCATATTTGCAAAATAGTGACGTAACATGTGGGGTGTGATTTTAACTCCGGTTTTCTTTTCCATTCGGTCCAACATATCATATACACTGTCCACTCTTAATGGCTTTCCAATGTTCTCACCCATGATATTCACAAACAGGTAATCCTGATGTTGCAGGATTTTCCGATATTTTGCCAGATAATCCATGAGAAATTCAAACGTATCATTACTTATCTTGGCACTTCTGTATTCCGCATTTTTGGCTCTCGCTTCATTTTCATTATCTTCCCGGAAGCATACCCTTATCATGTGATTCCTATAATCAATATCTTTGACATATTTTACTCCCAGTAGTTCCCCAATTCTGTATCCGGTTTCTGCTAACATAAGTAACAGAAGCTGATCTCTTCGGTTCGTACAGGCCTGTAAAATTGTAATAATCTGATTTTCTTTTGCTGTTCTCCCACGATGTTCCTCTTCCTTCAGATAGGCTTTAAAAGAATGATTCCGCAGTACCTTTTTTACTCCCACCTGATTAACCGCTATAATCTGGTTATACGATAAGGTTTTGAGACTTCCGTACTGTTCATATTCTGCCTCTATAAATAAATAGAACCTGAACACATCTTTTAAGTATGCGTTGCAGGTTCCTTCATTCGGACACTTCTTTTCTCCAGCCGTTTGCTCTGTATGGTTTCCGGCTTTAAGCCAGTATAAAAATTCCACAAAGTGTTCTGTCTGTTTTTCATAATCTAACTGATAGACTTCTGTGAGTTCCATTTCTTTCTCTGCCATATATTTCATATAATAGCAGATTGAAAATGCTGTGCGTTTCACTGTATTTGGTGAACGTTTACATTTAATCTTATGCATTAGATATTTACTTGGCAGTTCTTCAATACTCATTGTTTCCAGATTTCTGATGAAAAAATATTTTTCTGTTCCATCTTTTATCGTTTCCACCTTGTATATCATAAGCTGCCTCCTTTCCTCTAACGCTATACACAGTATACCCACTTCATGCCGAAATAGCTATTCATCAATACCAACAATCCCACCGAAAACGCCCTTGAAATACCACCAAACTTTTCGTGCAAAATCTGCTTTTTCTGTAGCAGAACCACGAACGGTTACAGGTAGTATTCCACGCCTTTCCGGTTTCGAATAAAGTGCTGGACATCCTTGATATCTTTTGCCATCTTGCAGCTCGGAAGCGCACACATTACTTCCTCATGATACCTGCCACCTTCTCCTGCACGCTCGTCTAAAATGGACACGACACAAGTATCTGTCTCGGTGCGGAGAGCACGTCCGAATCCCTGTCTTAGTTTTTTCTGCATGTCTGGAACAATCACTGCCTGAATATAATCTTTCAGGCTGGCATATTCCTTCTTCTGTGCTTCACTGATGGGATCAGGAACAGCAAAGGGCAGTTTTACTATAATCAGCGAAGATACCATATCTCCAGGGAAGTCTACTCCTTCCCAACAGGAGCCGGCTGCAAAAAGGACAGCATTGTCCATCTGTTTAAATCTTGTGATCTCTTCCGGTGAATGTCTCCACACCTCTATCATCGGGAACGGAATTTCATCCCTTAACATCTGGTAAACGTTTCCCATCAAATGATAAGATGTAAACAGCACTAGCGTATGCCCGTAAGTCGAACAGATCAGTGAATGGATATGGTCTGCTATCATCTCTGCCTCTTCCTGACTTTCTCTTCTGCATGTCTTCAAATTCTTTGGCAGATATAACAGACAGTTCTTCTGATATTCAAACGGGGAGTCTGCCACATATTCCCGGACTCTCCGCACTCTCTGTAATCCTGTCATTTTCCGAATGTGGGAAAATCCCTGTCCGGTTTTTAAAGTTCCGCTTGTCAGAATCGCTCCCATTCCTCTGCTCCATAACATCTGGTCCAGATACTGTGGAATCCGTCTGCTGGATGCACACAATATAATCCGGTGGTCATGGTCCTGCTTCAGATGCAGCACATACTTCTTATCCTGATGGAAAAAGCATTCCAGCACACTTTTGGTTTCTTCCAGCTTGTTTCTGATCCACTTTGGAATCTTCTTTTCTAATTTTTCTATGATCTTATTCATGGTCTGTATCCCCTCATATAAATACATTGCACACTCTTCTGTCATGTGGAATTCTTCTTTTATCCCATATCTGGTTCTGTGGTTTTCTCCTATGATGTCCAGCACCATCCGGATCGTCCCGGACAGTTTTCTTATCTCCGGGCCTTGGTACTCATTCCCAAGATAAAAGCAGATTTCTCGGATATCGTCATAACAGAGGCTCTTCCCAAACATCTGCTTTGCCGCATCCGGCAGCTTATGTGCTTCATCGACAATCAATGCTCGGTAGTCTTTTAATAACGGGCGGTAATCCTGCAGCCTGTGATAACCATCAGCCAGCAGATAATTGTGATTACAGATCTGAATGAACATTTCATGATCTCTGGAACGCTCCAGATACTGCTGATACCTGCATGAGCCTCTTTTCGGGCAGTCTCCCGAACAGAACTTCGGTACACTCACCATCCTTCTGTCAAACCCACTTAAGTTGGACACTTCGTCCATATCATAATGTTCTTTCAACGACAGCAGAGCTTCTTTCTGCAACGCATTTTTGTTTTTTTCTTCGATTGCAACGATTCGGTGCTCCAACCTCTCATCGCAGACAAAATGCTCTTTCCCTTTTCGTATCACAGCTTTAATAGGGGCCTGAATCGTCCCGTTCTCCTGAAGAATCCGGGAGAGAAAAGGGATATATTCTGTAAGAATTGCTTTCTGGAGTGCAATGCTGGAAGTGGATATCACGACCGGACGCTGCTCATAAGGGGAACATCCTTCTGCAAGGAGGGAATATTTTCTCATCAGAACACAGGCCACCAGATAGGCATACGTCTTGCCGATACCGACACCCGCGTCACACAGTGCTATGTTTCTTCCCAGCAGGTTATCCAGCATTTTGTGGCATAACATAATCTGTTCTTCCCTTACTGCCATTCCATGTTCCGGGAACAGCACTCGGAAAATAGTATCAATTTCTCGATGCGCTCTATTGAGATATTCTCTTGTGTAATACATAATTTGTTACCTGATATGCGTGCTGATATCACATCAATACGGCTGTAAAGGATTTCTCCCTACAGCCGTATGTATCTGATATCAACGACACATTCTTCCTTGATTTCTTATACTTTTGATTTTTGGCGTTGTATTTGTCCTCGACTCCCCCATTGCCTTACGGGAACATTACAGGCGGATGCTTGGCATTGCACCGCTCACGGATTTTCTAAAAGTCTTGCTGATTACAACCCAAAGTCCATCCTCTGCTCACTGGCAGTTCCTATGTATCATTATCCCCTCGTAAGTGATCCTCGCAAAAGACCGCCACGGTCCTGTTTCAGTTAAAGATGATTCGCTCGAAACGAAAACGCCACAAAAGAACTCTGCCTCTCACTTTCTGGTCTAATTTCTTCCATGCCCTTTTCATCTGTCCTCGCGTCTTCCTGCCACGCTTCTACTTACGGGAACGTACCTGTAATGCTGGTATGAGGTTGTCAAAGTACACTGGCAAAATTTACCTGCCTATTAAATAGCCGACGAAAAACGCCATAATTATTCAATTTTTGATAAATTTTTTAATTTTTTTCTCAAACGGTTTCTTTTGGTATAAATCGTCTGTTCTGCCATTCCCATAATCTTAGCAACTTCTCTTCCAGAATATCCCCATGTACTGAGTAAGAGGATTTCCAGTGTCTGATGCTCCGTTTCTTTCAATAGTTCATAGATTCGCTTATCACCTATGTGATCCAGAAGCTCCTTTACATCCCTTGCAAACAGCTCGCTGTCCTTTTCTTTTATGGAATCCATATCCTGCATCGTTTCATCCAGATGTTCCCGGTATCTGCGCTCTTCCAGAAAGTCTTCCCTGTCCATCTGGCGCAGCTTTTGGATCTTCTCTTCTTCCATTCCCAGTTCACGCAATTTCTTTTCTTCCTGTTCTTTCCAATAATTCCACTTTCGTTCTTCACTTGTCTTGTTATAAGCCATTTATCTTTCCTCCGATCTGATTTTTGATATAGAAATCAAATCGGAGCATGGCGGTGACCGGATAGGTACGTTATAATGTTCGAAAAATGTCGAAGAAAAAAATGCTGCAACCTCTTCGATTACAGCACTTTTTTCCATCTTACGTGAATATTTCTTGTTGGTTCATAGGAGATTCCTTCTTTTTCTCATAATGAATAAAAGACTCTTGTCATCCATTATTTATTATAATTTTTCTACTATTACAATAGCTTTTTTAACAAGTTTTCTTGTCTTGGAGTTTAAAAGAAAGCTACCAGTTTTTTTCCTCTGATAGCTTTCCATTCATTCTTATTCTGTTGGGAACATCGCTGCTTCCAACTTATTCATCTCTGTATCCAAAAGACCATATTTTCCTGAGTTATCTTTTTCCACGGATACGTTTACAGTAACAGCTTTTCCATATCTGTTCTTTTCAAGACTCTTCTGGACACTTTCTGTTAATACAGCTGCAAAGACTTCCGGATCATTTCCATCCAATCCCTGCTTTATTTTTTCATTGCTTACCTCTGTAGAGCTTTGTTGCAATGTCTGAAATACATTGGATGGTTCAACTTGTACACTTACTGTATAGACTCCATCCTCTTCTTTCACATCTTGTACTTTGTATTTTGCCAGTTTCTTTACTTCTGTCAGTTTTTCCGCATAATCAGCAATTCCTTTATCCGTAATGTTATCGGAATCATCAAATTGCTGTTGGATACTCTCATTAAAATCCTCTTCGATTTCTTTCTTGGCATCTTTTTCCGAGATTTCTAACAGATTCGCATAGTCCTTATATTCTCCATGATAGTGTGCATCAAGAGAACTTTGGACGTAGGATTTGGCATCAAAGTCTGGTTGTCTGGAGCAAGCTGATAACAATATACATACTATAATTCCTATACTTATGCACAAAACACAATTCTTCTTTTGCATATTCTCTCCTTCACGCTTTATTTATCTTCAATTTTTATCGAAAATAACATTTTTAAATACTGTTCTATTGACTCCTTTTGAACTTTTCTTTCAATATTATATGGAATGCACATAAAAAACTCCACATAACCATTATCAATAAAACTCAGCAATACTTCTCCATTTTCTGTTAAAAAATGTACATATTTTTTATTACATTTACTTTCAAATTTAATATTCGACATTTGCTTGTATATTTTTTTGTAATGATTTTTTATGCTTACTTCATCTGTACAATCAGTTCCATCACCTATCAAAAAAGAAATATACAACTTATCATAATCTTCATTTCTATATGTCATATAAGAATCTGTATGACCATCACCAATATTTTTATAATGCTCATTTGGAATCGAATAACTAATTATTTTCCCCTCTAATGTTTCAAATCTTTCTGTTTCATCAATTCTAATTTCACATGGTTCAAACATTTTTTTTATAAACAAGCCCAATTCATAATCCGACATTTCTATAAAATTAATATAATCTTTTTCTTCCGTTTTTCGCGAATATCCCCCTCTATTATTCCGTTCCCATCTTCTAATTTCTAATTCATCTCCATTTTGTTTCAAATCAATTCTTTGATAATTCTTGGAAAATGTTGGAAAACTTTTATATTTTGTTTGTTTCCAAAAATTGTTTAATTGAGATTCGTCTACTTTTGGGGAACTTTCTGCAATTTTTATTCCTTTTCTAATTGCACAGCCTATCTTATCTATTGTTTCTTCAGCCATAATTTCAATTGTAGGTTCGATAGAAATATAACATCCCATAAACCTTTCAATGGCATTAGGCACAATTAAGAAACCATATTTTTGATTATAATATACAGAAATCATATCCGTTTTCTCCTCTCTATTACTTAAGGGGAATAAAATATTCCCCTTAAGCTATTTACTTTGCTATTATTTTCCTACTGTAATAATGAGTTTAACACCTTTATCAATACCATGTTTTGTAGCATTATTAACTGCATTTATCTGAGCTTCGCTTAATGTTACATTTGGAACAACTACTTGTAATTGTCTACCCACTATTTCTTCCGCATTAACAAATTTACCATTAAATGTTTCTCCTATAAATCCTGAAACTTTATTAATGTCCTTGACAATTACCTTTTCCAATTTATTACCATTTTGATAAGTCTTTGCACCTAAGTCTCGGCTTTTAACACTAGTCACAACACCATTTTCTACTTTATCTATGGTCGGGAAATTGTGTCCCAAGTTATTTCCCATAGCTTTGTCAATAATATCTCCTCGCTCTAATGGTGGTTTTTCCCAAGTGCCTTCTGGCAATTTTGTTTCGGTTACTTCTGCAACTAATTTTTTAAACGATTTATCAATCCCATCATTATGGGTACTTCCTGCACTCCTTACTACATTCAAAAGTTTCCCAGCCCCATAACTAAGGCCACCCATAACGCCACCTGTCACTGCTCCTGCAATACCACCGACTAACGTATCTTTTGCTACTTGTTTCAGACTATTTCCAGACAAACCTGAATTCACTGCACTATATGAAGCTCCACCAATAGCTCCAATAACTGCTCCTGAAACCATCGCCGTTCCTAAGCCACCCATTGCTGGCAATGCTGCCAGAACTGCTCCTGCAGCCAAACCGCCTGTTGCAGCAACTACAAGACCAGAAACTGTAACCGCAGTTATACCAATGGCTACTTTTTTCACCGCATTCCAGTCTACTTTTCCAAGCTTATCTGTAATACGATTTGTTGTCGTACACATATGTCGTACCACTTCTGAGCGGATTTCTGCCGTTCTTTCTGAAACATAGGATTTGAAAGATGTATAAGTTTTTCCAATTTTCTGTACCCCATTGCTTACAGAACGAATAAACTGACTTCCTCTGGATGTGATCTTTTGATATGTACTGCTACTGGTTACACGATTTTTCACAGATTGATATGTCTGTTTTGCATGTTTAGCTGCATTTTTGGCAGTTTTTGCTACCCCCTTCACTGTGTTAACAATAGTTTTTGCTGCTTTCTTAGCTGTATTTACTACTGTTTTGACTACCTTTTTCGCAGTATTAACGATTTTCTTGCCGACACTCTTGACTGCTTTCGCTGCTTTTTTAGCTGTACTCTTAATCCTGCTCCACAATGAATGTCCTGTCGGATCACTGTAATTCAGCGGATTATTGGTCGTATAATCGTAGCGGTTTCTGGTCAATGGATTTTCTGTCGTTCCAAGGTCACTATCTTCAGTTGTAAAGGTTCCGTTCTCTGCGTTATAGTATCTTGCCCGCAGATACTGAAGTCCTGTTTTTACATTTGTGGACTCCCCATTGTAACCGTAGTAATTGACACCGTCTGCTGTTCCTGATGTAAGGTTACCGTATGAATCATACTGATAACTGTTCGTCAGATTAGCTGTTTCGGTCAGGATTCCGGTCACGCTGTTTCTTCCGTCATATAAATAATAACTGCTTTCTTCCGATTTATCAACGCTTACCCGTTCTCCGATTCCACTTTCTCCATAAGTATAAGCCTGACGTACTTTCTCGTCTGCTCCATACTCTGCAAGGACTTCTGTATTCTCGCGATTGATATCGTTGATATACTCTGTCAGTGTGTATCCTTTGGCATTGGAACCGCCTTTTACCAGAGAGGCAAGCTGCTCTTTCGGGCTGTTTCCATCTTCGGTACGCTGGTTCGCCGGGATCAGGACTTCATCGCCATAGCAGTCTTCCCATTTATAGGTGTTATCAAGTTCGAATACCCGGTTGTTATCTCCATCGTACATGGCTGCCATCAGGACTGTTCCACCCTGTTTTACTACTGCCAAACGATTCTCTGCTGTGTATTCATAAGTAACCGGATCTGCACTGTTTGTCTTATCACATTCCTGGATCAGATTGCCATCTTTATCATAGCTGTAGGTTGTTCCCGGATCGCCCCAGATCTTTGCATTGGTGCGTTTGATGAGCTGGTTGGAATCGTTGTACTTATAGTTATATTTTGCTTTGCTGACACCATCCTCGATCTTCTCGTAAGAGGTCCGGTTTCCAATCTTGTCATAAGTATAATTATGGACTGTCTTTTTACCGCCCTCTGCTTTTTCTGTACAGCGTGTCAGTTCCCAGTTGTCATCGTATTCATAGGTACGTGTCGTCTGGATCTCTTTTTCCTGATGCTCACAGTCTGCTTTGTCTGTCTCTTTCTGTGTATCGCCCCAGTTGTACCAGTCTTCCCAGCTTGGCGTCTTTCTTGTTCCAGCTTCCAGTTCCGTAGCTGTTTCTCCAACTACATATCCCTGATCATTGTACTTGTACTCATAAGTACTGATTACTTTGCCGCAGGAACCACAGGTATTCACAATCTTTGTGATATGATCTTCTGCATCGTAAGATACTTCCGTCTTTGTTCCATTACTTCTAGTAACTTCTGTCACACGGTTCAGTGCATCATGCTTGTAAGTGGTTACTTTTCTATTACGGTCTGTCAGTTTTACCAGATTATCATTTAAGTCGTATTCATAGCTGATCTTTGTCCCATCCGGGTATACGATTGCCTGCAGATTATCTGCGTCATCATAAACGTAGCTGACATCCTTTTTCGAACCGCTTGTCACTTTGGTGATTCTTCCAAGTGCATCGTATTCGTAGCTGCTCTTGCCTGTCTGATCCTTCATGGATACCCGTTCCCCGGCACTGTTATATGCGTAGGTCACGTCCTTTTCGGATGTCTCGCCTTTTGCGTCCTGATAAGATTTCTCCAACAGGTCATTCAGTTTGTCGTAATCATACGTGGTTTTCTTGCCGCTTGCCTGTGTATGTCCGGTCAGTCTGCCTTTTTCATCATAGTCGAATTTCTCCGTTCTTCCTGCCGGATCTTTGATGGATGTCAGGTTGCCTTCTAAGTCATAAGTATAATTCGTTGTCTTATTTGCTGCATTGGTGAAGGTCACCAGGTTATCCATGTTGTCGTAACCATAAGTTGTTACACCGCCAAGGGCATCAGTTACTTTGGTCAGGTTGTCATTCTTGTCATATTCCAGATGGCTCTTTAATCCGGTCTTATCTGTAACAACCTGAATATTCCCATGTGCATCGTAATCAAATCCCGTTGTGAATCCACGCTTGTCTGTAATAGAAGTTACCCTGCTGTCCTTATCATAGGTATAGGATTCCTTCTGCCCCAGTGCATCGGTCTCTTCTGTTACACGGTTGTCTTTATCGTAGACTGTCTTTGCAACATAGCCCATCGGATCTGTTACAGATGTAACATTATAATTCTTATCATATCCATAGCTGGTCTTTCTTCCACCCGGTTTGGTGATCTCAGTAATATTTCCTGCCGGGTCGTAAGTGTAAGCAGTTATCTTACCAAGCGGATCAGCTGCAGAAGTCATCTGACCTGCCAGGTCATAACTGTAGGTATTGCTCCGTCCAAGCGGATCTGTCTCCTTCACCAGATTGCCATACTTATCATAAGAAAAGCTGGTTGTTCCATCCAGTGCATTGGTAGAAGACTTCATGTTATGGAGCTTATCGTAAGTATAAGTAGTGGTACTCTTTAAGCTGTCGCTTTCTTTTACCACGTTGTCCACTTTATCATAAGAGAAATTTTTAGTATAACCCAGTGGACTGGTCATACTCTTCAGACGTCCGGCTTTATCATAACTATAGGTATACTCTCCACCATTCGCCTGTGTCATCTTTGTGACATTGTCATTCAGGTCAACACTGTACTGTGTCTCATTTCCCTTTGCATCCGTTACAGAAATGACATTGCCATGCTTGTCGTAATCATATTTGGTAACTGCTCCCTTTGGAGAAATCTGTTCCGTCATGTTACTCAGGCTGTCATATTTGTATTCGGTAATGAGTCCCATCGGATCTTTTGATTTGGTAAGATTTCCAATGGCATCATAACGGTATTCATTTGTTTCTTTTAACGGAGAAGTCTCACCGATCTTGCGGTCCAGTTCATCATACTGGTAGGTTGTCGTATTTCCATTTCCGTCTGTCTGGGATACGAGATTGTCATTTTTATCGTAAGCATACTTGGTAACCGTACCGTTTTCATCGACAGATTCCGTCACATTATCATTTCCGTCATACTTAAAGGTGCTGGATGCTCCCAGTGGATTTGTCTGAGAAATAACCCGGTCTTTCTTATCGTAAGCGTATTTATATGTGGCTTCCTCTTCTTCTGTCATGGATAACTGGTTGCCGACTTTATCGTAGGTAAAGGTTGTTTTATGACCTTCCGCATCCGTTACCGCTGTAATGCGGTCCATAACATCATATTCATAAGATGTGATACTTCCGTCTGCTTCAGTAAGTTTCAGGAGTCTGCCGTACTGATCGTACTTGTATGTTGCTGTCCTGCCAAGTTCATCGGTCTGTGTCAGTACATTTCCGGCACCATCATAAGTATAATCCATACTGTTTCCACCATTGTCGGAGGAATGGATCAGGTTGCCTGCTCCGTCATATTGATAGGTAATTACGAGTCCCTGTGCATCCGTACATTTTACAAGCTGTCCGATGGCATCGTACTCCATCAGCACCTTGTCCCCTGTCGGCAGTATTATGGATGTGTTATTTCCCTCTTTATCATACACATAACTATACGCATTGCCGAGGGCATCTGTCATCTTTGTGCTGTTGCCCTGTGAATCGTATTCGTAAGTGGTCTTTCCTTTCAGGGCATCCACCGTCTGTTCCAGATTGTCGGTGGAATCATATTTCATTGCTGTAATGTTGCCCTTTGCATCGCTTACCGATGTCATGTTTCCATTACCATCGTAAGTCATGGTACTGGTATTTCCATTTTCATCGGTAGAGGATACCAGATTTCCATTTAAGTCATACTTCATGGATACGGTATATCCAAGGGCATCTTTGGATGTAGTCAGATTTCCTGCCTTGTCGTAAGCATAAGTATCTGTTCTTCCCTCTTCATCGGTAGAAGATACCAGATTTCCTGCTTTATCATAAGTATATGTGGTAGTTCCACCTTCTGGGTTGGTTTCACTTAAGCGGTTTCCTGTATTATCGTAGGTATAAGTCCAGGTTCTTCCACTGTCATCTGATTTTGATACCAGATTGTCTGCCGCATCATAAGTATAAGTGGTAACTGCACCTAATTCATCTGTCTCTTTAGCGAGTCTTCCGCAGTTATCATATTCCTTGGAATGGCTGCTTCCATCTCCATAAGTAATCTTGGTTTCATTTCCTAATGCGTCATATTCATATTTGGTTATATTACCAACTGCATCTTTGGACTGAAGCACCTGTCCAAGAGAATCAAACTTGGATACGGTTGCATTTCCATTTCCATCGGTATATTTTTTCAGATTTCCTGCTTTGTCATATTCATAGAGCTTTGTTCCAAAATCTTTATTACTCTCTTCTATGACACGTCCCATGCTGTCATACTTATAAGTAATTGTATTTCCTTTTGCATCGGTTGCTTTGACCTGCTGATAATTCTTATCATAAACGTAGCTGATCTGATTTCCTTTCGGATCTGTACCACTGGTCATGTTGTACATCTTATCATAAGTATAAGTGGTGGTATTCCCCAGTGCGTCAGTACTTGCTGTAATATTTCCCACACCATCCAGCGTATAAGCGGTCACACCGCCATCGGCTGCTGTCTTGGAAGTCAGATTGCCATTCGCATCGTAACTGTTCGAGGTTACATTTCCAAGTGGATCTGTCATGGTAACTGCACGATTCATCGCGTCATACGTGAATCCCCATGCTGCTCCATTTCCATCCACATATCCGGTCATGTTCGGTCCGTCATACGAATACGTTGTTGTGACACCTCTGCCGTCTGTCTGGGATACCATACGATGTTTGTCATCGTAAGTATAGGTAATGGCTGTTCCATCCGGTTTTGTAGATGTGACCATATTTCCATTACCGTCATAACTGTAAGTAACCGTTGCTCCGTTATATCCAGTTGCACTGGTCAGCTTATTCTGCTCATTATAAGTATAAGAGGCTGTCTTTCCATCCTCTCTTGTCTCCGTTGCTACATTGCCAAATGTATCATAAGTGTAAGTTTTTGTTCCGGCTGCTGTCGTTTCGGAAGCAAGCTGATTCTCTGCATTATAAGTCTTTTCACAGGTTGTTCCATCCGGATATTCAATGGATGTTGTGCGGTACTGATCATCATAATGATAAACGGTCTTATTTCCTTCGTTATCCGTTGTTGTAGTAGAACTCTTTCCGTACTTGAAAGTTGCCGTTCCTTTTTCTGCATCAGTCTGCTCTACAACTCTTCCTTCTTTATCGTAAGTATTCTTTACAACCGTATTGCCATTCTCATCTTTCCAGCTTGTCATACGGCTGTCATCATCATATTTGTACTCTTTTGTTGTTCCATTCGGATCTGTTACAGATATCAGATTTCCCTGCTCATCATATTTGTAAGAAACTTTTCCACCATCTGGAAGAGACAGTTCCTTGATATGCCCGAATTTATCCTGTTTTACCCCGAATGTTTTTCCGGATGGTGTTGTAATCTTACTCAGATTATAATCATCGTCATAATCTAATACTGTCTTAAATCCATTCACATCCGTTACATAACGTAAAATTCCATATTTATCAAATGACCAGACGCTCTGATCCGCATCTGTCAGTTCCCATCCGATGTAGTCATGGTCTGTATCTTTATAGCTGACTGCTTTTAAATCATATACATAACCATCCGGAGTAGTGTAGCTTCCATCTTCATTCTTATCAAAGATCAGATAACTTCCGTCCCCTCTCATATACAGAAGACTTCCGTCCTCCATTTGAGAAAGTGACTGGTCATAGTTAAAGCTCCATCCACGTCCGAACATGGAATGCTGGTCTGTTCCTTTGGAATTGTAGCTTCTTGTAATGGAGAATTCTCCATTCAGTTCATTCATCGTCGCATCGGACTGATCCATGTAGAAGTTACCAGTATTTAAGTTGACTGGTTCAAATCCAAATTCACAGTGCAGGCCTCTTCCCATCAATGCTCCGTCAATCCGCATCTTATCCTGATCGGTAAGCGGTGCAGGACTATATGGAACATTTGTCTGTGGGTTACGGATAAAGATCGTGTTATTTGCGACTACCAGTGCGTCCATAACCTGATTGTCTTTCATAATGTTCTTAAGCGGAACACCATAATATTTTGCAATCTTCGGGAATGTATCAAACTGCTTCACTTCATAGATCACAAAGCTGTCACTGGTCACTTCTTTTCCTGTTTCCAGCTTTCCATCAATCTCTTTCGATGCTTTTGCTTTGATCTTATAAAGCTTGTCCTTCGTCAGCCCTGAATACAGTGCACTCTGCCAGTTGGAATCTTTGCTGTAATACTTATTCGCCTCCGGGAACTGCTTATTGTATTCAGTACTGTCTGGATAGGAATACAATGGTTTTGCATCTGTTTCGTGATGTTCTTCATTTTCCTCATCTGGAAGCAGATAATATTCTACTGTAGATTTGCTCTTTGCAATTCCGTCTGCAAATACGGCATCAAACTTCAGCTTTCCATTTGTATTCTTTTCTGTCATCGGGCGAAGCAGGATCGTTGTTTCATCCAGTGACATATCTCGCAGATATGGATCTTCAGCCGGTGACCACTGGATGCTGAGTTTCGGTCCATAAACGGATGCCCTGTTATTCAGTACCTCACACTGCATAGAAGCTCCAAGGTTATTTGCCTCGGCAATGGCTACCAGTGCAAATCCGTTATTCGCATGAGTTCCCTGCACCCAGTCATTGACCAGATCTTTGACGTCATAATTGATATAGCTGTTCCTGCTGGTACTTGCATTCTGTACATCCTGAAACGTAAGATTTACTGGTTTTGTTTTCCATGTGATGGAGGTGTTCCACGACTGATCTACACGATAAAGTCCAAACTGGGATGCACCACCACTGTATGCAGTTTTCTGACTGACTGCAAATGTTGCACTGTCAATTTTGGAATCTTTCGGAATCTGACTAAAATTTGAATTTACTTTGATATAAGTCCGGCAGTTCTGGTGTGCAGTACCAAATCCTGCAAGGTTCCCAGACTTAATACCATCATCAAATCCGACATACGGATAATTGTTGTCACCAATCTGACTGGTAGGACTTCCCTCTTCCACACCGATCATGTTAAAGGAACTCTTCTGAATCTCTACTGGTGTCGGATCGATCCTGACCGGATACTGACGTTCTTCTGCCGAAAGCCAATCCCTATCTGGTTTTACGGTCAGGATTGTTTTTCCATCTTCTTCCCGAAGTTCCAATGTGATCAGGAAACTGATTTCCCCGGCAGCATCTTCCATTGATGGCGTCTCCAGAAGATACTTCGCATCTTTGATTGTCTTCCCTTCCGGATAGATATAGACCTGATTGTCTTTTACTTCTGCCTGATACCCCGGAATCTGCAGCTCGTATTCATAGACTTCCCTGTCTGTTGGCTGCTGAAGTACGATATCTTCCTTAATGCTGGAATCCAGTACTGTATACTGAACATCTGCGCCCTCGTAAACTTCATTATAAAGGATCGCATTGTCTTTAATAACGGAATGTGTATAATCTCATTCCTTTAGATAACTATAAAACAACGAAGCCCGTTAGCCCTTGTGGTTAGCGGGTTTTCGCTGTTCTGTACTTGTTGCAAAATCCGCTTCGGTCAAATCTCGGTCAAATAATTTTCTAAAGAAATGTTGCACCTTTTCTATTCTCTTTCTTATTCTTGTTCTGATTATATGATTTCCTTATACAAATTCTGTAATTTATCCATTTCCGATTTTGCTTTATCATCTGTGACGTGCGTATACAAATCCAGTGTGATTGCTATGGAATAATGTCCGAGGAATCCTTGTACTACCTTTGCGTCAATCCCGGCTTCAAAACAACGCGTTGCAAAAGTATGACGAAGTGCATGTGGATAAAAATGCGGAATCGGTATAAACACTGTCTTGTTTTTCTCTGCCTGCTTTTTTCGTTCCTTATTGATAGATTTTTCTATCCAGTCTAACGTCACTTGAAAGGTGTGTTCTGTAATCGGTTTTCCGTTCTTTCCAACAAACACAAGATTTTCAAATCCCTCTAATGGTTGCCATTCACTAGCTGACAACTGCATTTCTTTCAACTGAATCCACTGACGTTTTAAAGCCTTATACACACTGTCCTGCATGGGAATCGTCCGTATACTGTTCTTTGTCTTTGGTGTCTGGTACTTGAATACATACTTCTTTGTTTCCTTATCTTTGATATACACCAACGTTTTATTTACAGAAATTTCCCGTTTCCGAAAATCTACATCATCCCATGTAAGCCCAAGCAGTTCTCCGCCACGCATTCCCGTTCCGAGTGCTACCTGTATGAGATTCTCGTGTATTCTCTCCTTTGCGTGTTCCAATACTTCCCGTTGTTCTTTCACAGTCAGTACCCGTATCTGTTTTGTCTTTGTTTTGGGAACTTCCACTCCTGCACATGGGTTGAATGTAAGAATCCTGTTATGCACTGCATATTTGAACATAGCATTGAGAATATTATACACATCCCGTATAGTCTTTGTGCTGTAATCATCATCTGCCATATTCTGAAGCAGACGTTCCAAAATAATCGGATTAAAATCTGCCACACGTTGTTTTCCTATCTGCTTCTTTATGTAACGTCTGTAAAAATCATCATAACGTACTTGTGTACTCTCCTTGATAGTCCGCTTCTTATGGGTATTCAGCCAGATATCAAACCATGTATCCAGAGTGATATTATCGCCCTTTCCTTTCAACCCATGCTTGACTTCATAGCGTAAATCTTCCATTTCTTGAACTAACTTTTTTAAGTCCGCATTATCTTTTGTATACGTTTCTCCTTTGTAATAAAACCGCCCTCTGTAAATTCCGCTTTTTCTCTGCATAATTCCCGGCGGTAATGGATTTCCTTTTAAGTCCTTGCCCAATCTGCACGCTCCTTTCCGTGCAAGGACTATCAGAACTGGTCTGACAGTATTATATGCTTATTTGTGTTTATACTGCAATTACTTCATATTTATTTTTCAGATTATGCCCTTCGTTTTTCTTCAAAAACTGGTCTAAAACCTCAGAGCGTATAAGAATCTTATTTCCAATCCTTATGACCGGAATCTTCTGCCATGTAATCAGCTTTCGCAGATTATTTCTTCCAATTCCCGTATACTCTGACGCTTCATTCACTGTAAGGGCTTTCTTTGTCTGTATCGTTTTCTGTGTATGTTCTGTCAAAGATTCTCCTTTCTTCTTCCCTCAAAAGGAAAGATTTTTTATAGTCCTCATATATGCGTTGTTGTTCTTCGTTCATCTGCCCCCGTTCTATTAGCTGGCGGATATAATCTCTGTTATCCAGTTTTCCGATTTTATCCATTAGCTTTAAAGAGGGCGAAACTGCTACGTTCAGCCACTGCCATGTTCGTTCCAGTGTCTTTTTCTCTGGATTCATGGTCAACTTTATCTTCCCTACATCCTGCATGAGTTCTTCCCACGGGGGATAAGTAGGATAAAGCCGTTTTCTTGTAACCGTGCTGTTTTCCGGCTTCTGTAAAAACCGCACTTTCTCGTTTAATACAGACAACGCAATCCGTGCCACATCCCTGTCTTTCAGAAGTTCTTCTACTAATCTGACCGCTTTTTTGTGCCGGAATCGAAGTTCATATCTGTTCCAGTCCGGGTTGAGTTCTTTTCCGAACTTTTCTGCCTGTTCATATCCCTTTTCATAGAATGTAATCCGAAAATCACTGTGTTTACTGCCGAGATATAGTGTTTTTCCCTGCGCTTCTATTTCATCCTCTTTCAGTCTATCAGAACGATTCTCTGCTGTATCACGCAACTGACTAGATATCAGCCCCTCGTTTTTCAGACGAATCAATTCCGGGATAGACAGATAAGGCTTTGTATCGTCGATTGCCAAGTCTATCCTCGGAAAATTCACCGGGTATCTGCAAACTCTTTCCAGAAAATCAAACCATGTTTCCTTATTCATCATAAGGAAATTTTCATAATTCCTGCACCCCGAACCACTCATAAGAATCTGAAATCCCTCATACTGTGCATTTCCTGTCGGTTTCAGAATCTTGATATTGTCAAATCTTGCTATCAGTTCGTGTCCAGCAATTCCTTTTTCCTTACCATGCAGTTCCATAAAACTCAGTGGAATCCGCAAGATATCTTCTATGATTATGAACACGTCTACACCTTTGACAGTAATCTGACACCAGTCAATCAGTGCTGTCAAATCTTCTTTCTGACGAGTTACCCCCCTGTTAGTATAGGGGGGTTCTGAAATTTTCATTACCTCTGTTATCATCATCCCTGCCTTTCGTAGTATGCCGTGGCTTTCGCCACGTTCCCGGAACTTCTCTACTCCCTTTGCTCCTTTCACGCTGTACGGAGCAGTCCGCAGAGAATTTCCGGGAACAGTCTCTACACGTTTCCTTTTCCGGTAACAACACGGATACCCTTGCAGGAGATTCTGTCCACCAATACCGGGAAGTTTCCTCTCTGCACATAAGGGGCATATACCGCTTCTTCTAGTTCTACCACTGTGTAAGGCTCTACCTTTGGAAGTTCTGTTGCTTCCAGACGGATATCTACGCTGTTTCCAAGTTTCATGCTTCCGAGGTGAAGTTTCAATGCTTCCACTTCCTCGGTTTTCTTCCGGGTTTCCTTATCATACTTGTAGCAGTAGTCTGCTCCCATGTAACGGAGTTCCCCGAACGCTTCTCTGACCTGTTCTTTTGTCAATGTAATCTGCATGCTACATTTCTCCTTTTTTGAAATCATGGTGAATGAGTGTCTGGTAAGTGTGACAAGTCCTTTTCATATCCACGTCTATATTTATTTCATTACTTTTCTCCTTACCTCTTAACCTCATCATAGACCTGTTTTTTCTTCTTGTCAACAATTATTTTACTTTTTCCCTTACTTTTTATTTTTGTATTTCAAACGCTTAACTAT
>SKET01000579.1_pt1 | contig 29661 bp, 41 predicted proteins | sample 4841461 | NCBI WGS metagenome assembly SKET01 (sample SAMN11008802, study PRJNA524170) | human gut metagenome | biome: Human fecal sample; material: Feces; isolation source: fecal sample from pouch patient p5 | host: Homo sapiens | place: Israel: Tel-Aviv | collected 2014-02-13
AACCTGTTTTTCTTACACAGGCATTGGATGAAAGAGATTTGCCGGTAAAAAGATTACGTCTAAAATTGCAGTATTTTAGTCGGCGGATGTAAAAAAGAACAATGAAGAAAAAGTTTTGGAAAACAGTATAGGAGAGGAAGCAAGCTTTCAAAAAATATGGGAGTTTTTAAGAACCATTTATTCCACTACCCCAAATTAGATAAACAGTTTTTGTATTACGTCATTAGTGAATGAAAAATGTTTAACCGATAGACGAGCTTTAAATATTTGTATTTTTTGAATCTTAGAATATGTATGGAGAATCATACTGAAATCCGGGAAGTATGGTTTGGTGTCAGCTTGATTGCTGCCTGTTTTCCGCTCGGCTGTATTATGAGCAATATAAAATGAGAGTGATATAGTGTGAATTATTATGTTGCAAATTCACATTTTGGAAAATGAACGGTTTGAAAGTGAATGATACAGCAGAAAGGGAATCGGTATTGAAAGCCAGCGTACAAAGTGTGTGGCTATAAAATTTTGTTTTCCTTCAGATTGGTTGAATCACGTTTTCGTCAAGAGTGATACTCACTTTTGTTTTTAATGGTTTCATGTTAAAAGTCTCCTTTTTAACTTAAATATATCGTTAGTATTATCAAGTATCGACCAGTAGTATCAAGTAGGATAAAGCAAAAATATAATATTTATATTATTCATAGTCCAGCAGTGTGATGTTAAGTGAGAAATGAATAATAAATCAAATATCGTTCATATATCTCACGAAGACAAAAAATATCCACCTAAGCCCTGTTAATCATATTTTTTTAAAATGAGCAGGGTGTAGATTATCAGCAAGTAGAAGTTCTTCTACTCTGCTGAAATATATAGGAGATTGCCTTTGAGCAGTACAAAGACCAAACGCACAAATTTACGAGTAGTTAATGCGAGTGCATGTTTGTGTTGATATCTGTTTACTTCTTTGTATTTGAGACGGTGGAAATTGCTATATTTAGGAAAGAAAACATACTAACATTTTTTCTATAAAAGATAGTGGTATTTACAAAGAAAAGTTAGTTATAAATATGGAGGTTGGATTTACAATGGACATTACAAAAGAAATTTTAAGACGTGCAACTATACAAGGTATTACAGAATATTTGCTCTATGGATCCGCAATCGAGGCAAAACAGCCAGAATTAGATTATAACAAAAAGTTAGAAGAAAGTTATAGTAAAAATGAAGAGGTATTAAGAGAACATGAAAACAAAACAGTTTCAGAACTGATAGATTCAGCAAATGAAATGGCAAGTGAGGTTTCCGAAGTTTATACTGCGCTTGGTCTACAAGCGGGTATGAAAATCATGCAGGAACTGTTGAAAGGCATGAATAAATAGCAAATTTCCTTGTTTGTTTACATTCAAAAAACAGTGTCTTGCAGGATGCCCCGAGCAACGGATTCTAACAGGTTGGTGGGGCATCGGGGCAAGCGTTACGCTGACAGAATATTATGGGTTCTTTCTATTTGACAATCCGAGCATATAATCAGCAGATACATTGTAAAATTTGCATAACGCTATCAGATAATCAATAGGCATTGGTCGCTTTTCTAATTCATATTGAGAATAAGTTGTTTGAGCAACTCCTAGCATATCAGCTACTTTCTTTTGAGAAAGATCGTTATCTTGTCTTAAATTTCTCATTCGTTCAGCATAATTCAAAGTTATCACCTCAAATTGATTTTATTATAGAAAGAATTTGAGGATTGACTTTCAAGTCGGTGCGAGTTAGAATAAAAATATAACTCGGAACGAGTTAAAAATGTGTTGAATTTAAGGATGATAGAAGAGGGGATAGAATTCGGGTTCTTAAATATTGTCTTTAGATTCATGAAGGCAAATTTTAGGAGGAGATACAAATGAGAAAGAAATTTGTTGTTGCGTTGGTTGCTGCTATGTCTTTGACTGTTGCAGGAACGGGAACAGTATTTGCGATGGATAAAGTATCAGCAATAGCAAGCGAAAAAGAGCATGTACATGGGGATAATTGCGAGTGGGTAGTGGATAAGGAAGCGTGGCAGGAAACTATTCACCACGAAGCAGAATACAAGACGGTTCATCATGAAGCTGAAGGATATTATGAAAAACAACAAGTACAAGTAGGTACTAAGCCTATTTACGAAAAACAGAAGCATGCAATTTGTCAAACATGTGGTGGTATAGATATAGGTCTTTACGAAGATCCTGTAGAAGGCGGTTTATCTAAAGAGTATGGAGAACATATCGGATATCATGCGGATCGTGGTGAATTCCGTATAACAATAAAGGCTAAATGGGTTGATGTACAAGTTGGTGAGGAGCCTATTTATGAAGAAAAGGATATCTGGATTGAAACAAAGCCGGCATGGGATGAACAAGTTCTTGTAAAAGAAGCATATGATGAGGTGATTAATCACCCGGAAGAGGGGCATTGGGTATGTAATGGAGAATCACAAGAGCCAGATCAGAAACCGGAACAGCCGGAGAATCCGGATCAAAAGCCGGAACAGCCGGAGCACCCAGATCAAAAGCCGGAACAGCCAGAGAACCCAGATCAGAAACCGGAACAGCCAGAGAATCCAGATGTAGAAACACCAGAAGTACCGGAACAGAAACCAGAAGCACCAACAACACCAGAAGAAAATAAGGAAAATGTTCAGACACAAGCAGCAGAAACAAAGAAAGAGGGAACAACACCAAAAACTGGTGACATAGCTTCCTCACTTCCGGTTGCAGGAGCAGGAATTGCTTCACTCGGAGTTGCTCTTGCAACAATCTTAAAGAAACGGAAATAATTTGATAATTTTATTTGATCGAAGCCTAATCGCTTATGCGTGAGGGCTTCTTTGTATGGGACGTTGTTTACTAAAAGATAGATGAGCATAGGAAAGAAAGAGCGGACGTATGATTACACCCACTTGTTTTTCTATTTTAATTAAAACAGCAGGCAAGATACGACCGGAAAGTTTCTGTGATAAAAAGGTTTCCTTTTTTTTACATATGCGGTATAATAGGGCATGTGAAATAACGTAAAAGAAGCGGAGGAAGAAACATGTTAGTATCAGCAAAAGAAATGTTAGAAAAAGCAAAAGCAGGTCACTATGCAGTTGGACAGTTCAACATTAACAACCTGGAATGGACAAAATCTATCTTATTAACAGCTCAGGAATGTAATTCACCGGTAATTCTCGGAGTATCTGAAGGTGCCGGAAAATATATGACAGGTTATAAGACAGTAGTAGGTATGGTAAATGGAATGTTAGAAGAACTGAACATCACTGTTCCGGTAGCACTTCACTTAGACCACGGAAGCTTTGAAGGATGTATGAAGTGTATCGAAGCAGGATTTTCTTCTATTATGTTCGACGGTTCTCACTACCCGATCGAAGAGAACGTTGCAAAGACAAAAGAGTTAGTAGCAATCTGTGCTGAAAAAGGAATGTCTCTGGAAGCGGAAGTAGGTTCTATCGGAGGAGAAGAAGACGGAGTTGTAGGAAAAGGTGAGTGTGCAGACCCTCAAGAATGTAAGGCGATCGCAGATTTAGGCGTAACAATGCTTGCAGCAGGTATCGGTAATATCCACGGAAAATATCCGGAAAACTGGGAAGGACTTAGCTTTGAGACATTAGATGCGATTCAGCAGCTTACAGGGGCAATGCCACTTGTACTTCACGGAGGAACAGGAATTCCGGAAGATATGATCAAAAAAGCAATTGACCTTGGTGTAGCGAAGATCAATGTAAATACAGAGTGTCAGTTAGCATTTGCAGCAGCAACTCGTGAGTATGTGGAAGCAGGAAAAGACCTTCAGGGAAAAGGATTCGATCCTCGTAAATTATTAGCTCCGGGAGCAGAAGCAATCAAAGCAACTGTAAAAGAGAAAATGGAATTATTCGGATCTGTAAACAAAGCTTAATATTTGCAGAAGAATTGTTCAGAGATAATTGAAAAGAGATTTCGGGAAAAAAGATCAGTGTGACTGCACCGATCTTTTTTCCTTATCAATATTTATAAGAAATTACAAGTGTTAGGAACCTTGCTTTTTTTCTGAAATTAGAGTATCGTATTAAAGTGTATTTGAAAACGAAAACAAAAGCGAAACAAATATTTGGAAGGATGGGAATATGAGCGAAGTAATGAAGGTAACGGAAATATTTGGGGAAAATGTCTTTAATGATGCTGTCATGCAGGAACGTCTGCCGAAGAAAGTATATAGAGAATTAAAGAAGACGATTCAGGAAGGAAAGGAGTTAGAGACTTCCATTGCTGATGTTGTCGCACATGAGATGAAAGAGTGGGCGATCGAGAAGGGGGCAACACACTACTCTCATTGGTTCCAGCCTCTGACAGGAGCGACGGCAGAAAAGCATGATGCATTTATTTCTGCACCGAAGCAGGACGGAAAAGTACTGATGGAATTCTCGGGCAAGGAACTTGTCAAAGGGGAACCAGATGCTTCCTCCTTTCCTTCCGGAGGATTGCGCGCCACATTTGAGGCGAGAGGATATACGGCATGGGATTGTACTTCTCCTGCATTTGTGAAAAAAGATGCGGAGGGAAATGGAGCAATTTTATATATTCCGACAGCATTCTGTTCCTACAATGGAGAGGCGCTCGATCAAAAGACTCCGCTGCTGCGCTCGATGGAGGCAATCGATAAGGAGGCAATGCGTCTCCTTCGTCTGTTTGGAAATACGACCTCTTCTAAAGTAATCCCATCGGTAGGGGCAGAGCAGGAATACTTTCTTGTAGATCGGGAAAAGTATTTAAAGAGAAAGGATCTTGTATTCACAGGAAGAACACTGTTCGGAGCAATGCCGCCGAAAGGACAAGAACTTGACGATCACTATTTTGGTGCGATCAGAGAACGAATTGCAGCGTTTATGAAAGATGTGAACAAGGAACTGTGGAAGCTTGGGGTATCTGCAAAGACACAGCACAATGAGGTGGCTCCTGCTCAGCATGAACTTGCTCCGATCTATGCACAGTGCAATGTGGCAGTGGATCATAATCAGCTTGTCATGGAGACATTAAAGCAGGTGGCATACAAACATAACCTTCAGTGCCTGCTTCATGAAAAGCCGTTTGCAGGAGTGAATGGATCAGGAAAACATAATAACTGGTCGCTGACGACTGATGATGGAATCAATTTGCTGGATCCAGGAAAGACGCCGCACGATAATATCCAGTTTCTTCTTGTGCTCACTTGCGTATTAAGAGCGGTAGACCGCCATGCGAAACTTTTGAGAGAGTCAGCAGCAGATGTAGGAAATGATCAGCGTCTCGGGGCAAATGAGGCGCCGCCGGCAATTATTTCTGTCTTTCTTGGAGAACAGCTGGAGGATGTTTTGGAGCAGCTGATCAGTACCGGGGAAGCGACACATAGTCTGAAAGGCGAACGACTGCACACTGGCGTGTCGACACTTCCTGATTTTACGAAAGATGCAACAGACCGAAATCGTACTTCACCATTTGCGTTTACTGGGAACAAATTTGAGTTCCGTATGGTTGGTTCCAGAGATTCGGTTGCAGCGCCAAATGTCATTTTAAATACAATTGTGGCGGAAGCATTTGCGGAGGCATGTGATTATCTGGAAGAGGCAGAAGATTTTGACAGAGGTGTCCATGATCTGATCAAAAAATATGCTTACGAACACCAGAGAATCGTTTTCAGCGGAAATGGGTACTCAGATGAGTGGGTTGAGGAAGCAAAGCGGAGAGGGCTTCCGAATTTAAAAACAATGGTAGATACGATTCCGGCATTGGTAGAAGAGGAATCGGTTGAAGTCTTTGAAAAATTCGGTGTATTTACAAGAGCAGAATTAGAGTCAAGAGCGGAAATCAAATATGAGGCATATGCCAAAGCGGTAAATATTGAGGCGAGAGCAATGATCGATATTGCAAGCAAACATATCATTCCGGCAGTGATTACCTATATTACATCGCTTGCGAAGTCTATCAATGAAGTGCGTCAGGCATGTGCAGTAGCGGTGATCGATGTGCAGGAAGAACTTCTTACCCAGTCATCGAATCTTCTTGCAGAAACAAAGAATGCGCTAAAAGAGCTGGAGAAAGTAACAGAAGAAGCTGCAAAGAAAGAGGAAGGAATGGAGCAGGCATGCTTTTTTGAACGTCATGTTGTGCCTGCGATGGAGCATTTGCGTCGTCCGGTCGATCAGCTGGAGATGATTGTTGATAAAAATATTTGGCCGATGCCATCTTATGGAGACCTTCTGTTTGAGGTATAGTATAGATCTTTTGTTGTGAAGATAGAATAGTGGAAATTGTAAAAATTCTTAGATTCTTTTAATAAAATATTAAGGATGTTCCTATTGGATTCAAAAGAAGTTTATGTTATTCTTTATTTTGAAAGAAGATAAGAAACATCAGACAGTCCCCCGCCTGGTCTGCCTGGCGGGGGACTGTTTGTCATAAGGGACTGTGACTGCATGGAAGGCATTCTCTTCGGCATTTGTTGTGGGAGTGTCAAGTAGATACAGGAAATCTGGGGGAAATAGATGAATAGACATGAATTTTTAAAACAGTTGGAGCATGCTTTGGAAGCCGAGATGAATCCGGCAAAGGTCAGAGAGCATGTGGACTATTACCGAAGTTATATTGCAGAGGAAGTCAAAAATGGAAAGTCAGAGAAGGAAGTGATGGATCTTCTCGGGGATCCGTGGGTGATCGCAAGGTCTATCATTGACTCTCCTTTAAATGAAACGGAGGATCAATACACATATGCCGATTATGAAGAGGCAGAGCAGGAGGCACCATTTGGAACACCGGAGATAAAGATTAAGAAAATTACCGGATGGAAGATAGCGGCAGTTTGTGTCGGGATTGTGCTGATTTTGGTGCTTGTAATTTCGTTGCTCACTGGGTTGATCAGTATGTTGGTACCTGTGCTGGTTCCTCTTCTTGTGATTTGGATTGTGCTGCGAATCGTAGAAAATCACAGGCGGTGAGAAGAATCTGAAAATAGTAAAAATGGGGAAAAGTGGGGAGAATAAGCCTAAAATAGCAAAATAAAAGACCGTTGGGGGAGCCAACGGTCTTTTGAGGGGAGTATAAATAATTAATAAGGGGTTGTAAGAAGTTTCCTTCCTACAAGCAGTAGTATAATATAATACGTAATAAAAAGCAAGCTTAAATTAGAAAAAAAGCAAAATATTGGCAAAATTTACAAATGCAAAACCTCCGGAAGCTGCATAGTTTTTTACTGAACAGGGATAATAAGAATGTAACTATTCACGAGTGAGCAGCAATTGCAGGAGGAAATTTAAAATGGCAAAGAATGCGAAAACAACAAACAAAGCCAAAAACAGTGAATCTTATTCATCTTATTCTGATGGATATTCCGGAAACAGCAGCAAAGCTTCAGATCGAATGACATCAAAAAATAGCAACAAGACATCAGATCGAATGACATCAAAAAACAGCAGCAAAGCATCTAACAAAAATAAGAATTCAGAGAGCAACGAAAATTCTTACGGAAATTGCGATTACTAATCAGCAGAAAAGAGCCAGTGCTGTAATACTTCAAATGTCTTAAATAGGAATACTTTTAAAAGAATCTGACAGAAAGCCTTTGGTAGTATGAAAATACCGCCGGAGGCTTTTTTATTGATGCGAAAATAGTTGTGCATCCAGACAAGTTGCGGTATCATAAAAATGAAATACAGAACATCGGGAGGAAGAAGATGGAGAAACTGGAACTGATTGCACCATGCCATTTTGGGCTGGAAGCAGTTTTAAAGAGAGAAATACAAGATTTAGGATATGAGATTATAAATGTAGAAGATGGAAGAGTGACTTTTGCCGGGGATGCAAGTGCGATTTGCCGGGCGAATGTGTTTTTGCGGACCGCGGAGAGAGTGCTGCTGAAGGTTGGAAGTTTCAAAGCAGTGACGTTTGATGAATTGTTCGAGCGGACCAAGGAGATCCCGTGGGAAAAATATATTCCGGAGGATGGAAAATTTTGGGTGGCCAAGGCCGCTTCTGTAAAGAGTAAATTGTTCAGTCCTTCAGATATTCAGTCTATCATGAAAAAGGCGATGGTTAACCGGATGAAGCAGTATTATCATATTGACTGGTTCGAAGAGAATGGGGCGTCTTATCCGGTGAGGGTATTTTTAATGAAAGATATCGTGACGGTAGGAATCGACACTTCGGGAGTTTCTCTTCATAAGAGAGGATATCGTCAGTTGTCCAGCAAAGCGCCGATTACAGAGACATTGGCAGCCGCTTTGATTTTGTTGACACCGTGGAAAAAAGACAGGATTTTTATAGATCCATTCTGTGGAAGTGGGACATTTCCAATTGAGGCGGCGATGATCGCTGCCAATATCGCACCGGGGATGAATCGCTCTTTCACGGCGGAGGAGTGGACAAACTTGATTCCGCGAAAACTCTGGTACGAGGCGGTGGATGAGGCGAATAGCCTGATTGACGATGATATTGAAGTGGATATTCAGGGATATGATATTGATGGGGAAGTTGTAAAAGCGGCCAGAGAGAATGCGAGAGAGGCAGGCGTAGAGCATTTGATTCATTTTCAGGAGCGGGCAGTAAAGGATTTAAGACATCCAAAGAAGTATGGATTTATCATCACCAACCCTCCATATGGAGAGAGACTTGAGGAAAAGTCTGCACTTCCGGCTCTGTATAGAGAATTCGGTGAGAGCTTTAAGAAGCTGGACAGCTGGTCGGCATATATGATTACGAGTTATGAGGAAACGGAACGGTATTTTGGAAGGAAAGCAGACAAGAACCGAAAGATTTACAATGGAATGCTAAAGACGTACTTTTATCAATTCCTCGGTCCAAAGCCGCCGAGAAGGAAGAAATATCTGGAAATTTAGACAGAACATAAATAGAAAGTGAATGACAATGCAGGATATGGATGTGCAAAGAAAAGGATCTGTATCCTGCTTGCAAAAAGGGACAGGGAGAAAGAACATGGAAAGAAAGATCATATTTGCGACAGGAAACCAAGATAAAATGAAAGAAATCCGGATGATTTTAGAGAATCTCGGAATTCCGGTCTCCTCAATGAAAGAGGCTGGGATTGATGTGGATATCGTAGAAGATGGAACCACATTTGAAGAAAATGCGATGATCAAGGCAGAAGCGATTGCAAAATTGACAGATGCGATCGTGCTGGCAGATGATTCGGGATTGGAAATTGATTATTTGAATAAAGAACCGGGCATCTATTCGGCGAGATACGCGGGAACAGATACTTCTTATGAGATTAAAAATAATCTTTTGCTGCAGCGTTTGGAAGGAGTTCCGGATGAGAAGCGCACAGCAAGATTTGTCTGTGCAATCGCAGCAGTATTTCCAGATGGAAGCAAAGAGACTGTAAGAGGTACTATTGAGGGGCGGATTGGATATGAGATTGCCGGAGAACATGGATTTGGATATGATCCGATTTTTTATCTTCCAGAATACGGATGTACAACTGCAGAACTGGACCCGGAAAAGAAGAATGAACTTAGCCACAGGGGAAAGGCACTCCGTTTGATGAGAGAGATTATCGAACAAAAAATGCAGCAGGAAGATTAGCATCCAAAGAAATAAAAGGTTCGTGTTCCGAAAAAAGGAAACACTAAAATAATATTCGAAGAAAATGACAGGTGAAACAATGAAGATACTGATCGTGAGCGATACGCATGGGAGACACCGGAATCTGGAGGAGGTTCTGGACAGAGAGGGACCGATTGACATGCTGGTCCATCTTGGAGATGTAGAGGGGGGAGAAGACTACATCTGTGCACTGGCAGACTGTGAGACACATATTATTGCGGGAAATAATGATTTCTTTTCAGATCTGAGCAGGGAGCAGGAGTTTTTTATAGGAAAGTATAGAGTGTTTATCACACATGGGCACTCTTACTATGTCTCTATGGGAACGAAAGAACTGAAAAAAGAGGCAAGAAGGCGTGGGGTAGATATTGTAATGTATGGACATACTCATGTGCCGCATCTGGAAGTAGATGGAAATCTTACTGTGCTCAATCCAGGAAGTCTTTCTTATCCAAGGCAGGCAGATCGCCGTGCAGGGTATATGATTATGGAAATAGATCACAATGGAAAAGCGCATTTTGAGCAATGTTTTGTATAAAGTGCCAAATGAATAAAAAAATAAAAAAAATTAGAAAAAAGTGTTGACTTTTGTTTGTTGCTATAATATAATAACTCTTGTCTTAAGGACAGAGACAAAAACAAAAACACAAAATAGCAACTACGGGGTGTGGCTCAGCTTGGCTAGAGCGCCTGGTTTGGGACCAGGAGGTCGCAGGTTCGAATCCTGTCACCCCGACTCCGCGGGTGTAGTTCAATGGTAGAACACTAGCCTTCCAAGCTAGATACGTGGGTTCGATTCCCATCACCCGCTTTCCTAGAGCCTTAGCTGTTAGGAAGAAAAAAGAATGCGTGTTTGTAGCTCAGTTGGATAGAGCAACGGCCTTCTAAGCCGTGGGTCAGGGGTTCGAATCCCTTCAAGCACGCTTATGGTGGGTATGGTGCAGTTGGTTAGCGCGCCAGATTGTGGTTCTGGATATCGTGGGTTCGAGTCCCACTATCCACCCTTATTTTTTGCCTATTTTTAGGCGATGCATGATGGGCTATCGCCAAGCGGTAAGGCACAGGACTTTGACTCCTGCATTCGTTGGTTCGAATCCAACTAGCCCAGTTGAAGTTTTATATTACGGAGCATTAGCTCAGTCGGTAGAGCACTTGACTTTTAATCAAGTTGTCCGGGGTTCGAATCCCCGATGCTTCACTAGAACAAGCCTAGGCTTGTTCTTTATTTATGCGGATGTGGCGGAACTGGCAGACGCGCTAGACTTAGGATCTAGTGGGAGACCGTGCAGGTTCGATTCCTGTCATCCGCAGCCTAAAAGTGCCTTGTTATAGGCACTTTTTTTATTTGTGTTGCATTTCGTGTTGCATAGATTCAAAATAGTTATTGGCTTTATCATCCATTTCGGATACTTTATCTTTCAGAGCATGTCTGTAAACCTCTTTTAATACTCGATCATTACCCCAACCACCCCGCTGCATGATGTAAGCATCTGGAACTCCGAGGGCGTGTTGCACGCTCGCGCAATAATGTCTTAAATCGTGGAAGCGAAAATGAGGTATTCCGGCTCTCTCCAAAATATCTTTAAATCGGTCTGTAATCATAGATGGATTCAATTCAGTGATTCGCCCATTCTTATTTAGTTTTTGGATAACAAAATCAGGGAAGCAGATAAAGCGATCGCCAGCATAAGACTTAGGAGCCTTTACAACCCATTTGTTTTCCTTATTAAGCACCATTGTCTTATTAACATGAGCCACATTCCCGGAAATATCCGAGGCTTCTAGTGCGCATATCTCTCCACGGCGCATGGGTCCAAATGCAGCGAGCAGCACCGGGACTTCCATTGCGTCATTGTTTAGGTATTCCATTAACGTCTTTATTTCTTCGTCTGACGGAATATATAGGTTGGTGCGTACTTTTTTAGGCAGAGCGGTATTAAGCTTTAGTCCCGGATGGTAAACGGATAACACAGCCGAAAGAAGTCCGTGAATATTCCGCACAGTCTTCGGCGATCTCTTGCATGCCTCTTCGTTAATTGCGATTTGTATTAATTCTTGCGTCAGATTCTCCAATTTCAGTGGCATAAGAGATGGAAGATTAGTGCGTTGCTGACGTTCGTATTCACGGATGGTAGATGGAGAGAGCGTATTGCTTTTGCTTTCAATGTATTTTGTGTAGGCTTCCGAGAGTGTAAGATTCTCGATGGTATTTTCTTGCTTTGTGCAAGCATATTCGGCAGCTAAGCGCTCAGCCTCTTTCTTTCCATTACGACTCGGATCAGACGAGGTAAATGACTTATAGATACGTTTCTTTTTCTGTGTTCCGTCTGGAGCTAAGTAGTATTCATAATGGCTAAATACTTGGCATCTCCAGCTTCCGGAAGGTAATTTTTTTGCTATTGGCATAGATTCATCTCCTTTTTGGTATAAAAATAACAGCCATCGAATATATGTTTCGATTGCAAGGCTGTTTCGAAGATGATACAATATATTTGCAAACATGTCGTACATCTTCGGGTGTATATTAAGCCGTTCAGTGCTGGTAACACTGGGCGGTTTTTCGTTATTTATTGCGGAGGGTTACAAATTCCGCAAGGTTCGTAGTAACCGCGGACCTCGGACAAATGTTTTTCTATTTGTGATTTTAAAGTTCTGCATCCGGATCTATGGTATTTAGCGCCGGTATTTGTTACATATACAATAGGATCTTCTTGGCTTTGTTGTGCAGCCTGTTCTTGTGCTGCTTGTGCAGCAGCCTGCTCTTGTGCGATTCTTTCCTGCTCGGCAGCAGCTTGTTCCTGTTCGATTCTTGCTTGTTCGGCAGCTTGTGCCTCTTGTTCCAAACGTATCTGTTCTTCTTCCTTAGCTTTTAATCTCGCTTCTTCTTCTGGGTTTATAACGGTAATAGTTTTCGAGATACTTTTGACATCGTTGTTTGCTGTGAAAAATAGCACTGCATCTCCGGAATTTTCAAATGTAACGATTGCTTTTCCGTCCTCAAATTTAAGGGTTGCGATGTTATTTTCAGATAGTTCAAGAGTTTCAATTTCTGCATCTGATGGGCTTGGAGTGATTTTTACCTCTGTAACATCTCCTATATTAAATTCTTCTTTTCCCCATTCTACGGATATAGAGTTCAATTCAGACGGAGATCTCAGCCATATAAATACTATCAGAGATGTTATGATCACAGCTGAGCATATTGCAGTATTCCTGACTCTATACGCGCGGAATTTTTTGGACACAAGGAAGTATATCAAAACTGGTATAGCAGGTATCCAAAAAAGAGAGTATGCAGCGAGTGCAACAGATAGCATTATCAGTAAGACGATAAGCCCGAGACATCCTCCTCCGCTTTGTTTTGTTGTTTTTCTCATTGTTTCCCCCTTCTTTTCTTTAGTTTTTCCGTTTTTGGTTTCTGTGTAATACAGTCCGCTCCCTGGAATCCCGAAGCTTTTGGTGCGCTTTCCATCGGAATTAACAGTGTAATGCATTCCTTTGCCACCAAACGTAAAGCTATGGCTTTTCTTATTAAGATTAAATTTTACACCGGGAGCAATTTTAAAACTTTTTCTGAAACGAAATCCCATTCTTCCCTTTGATTAGACCTCTCTTTCCCCTGCATTCTTTCTTTTGTAACGCCACATTTATATAAACGCCGAAGCATCTATATCTTTTCCATTTTTTACCAGTATACCTGTAATGTTTTGTATTTTATAATTGCAATATGAAGATATTACTCGATAAGATCATGCTAAACAAAAACCTATCTACTCGGCAAGTTTCGATTATGACTGGCATATCCAAGTCTACGATCAGCCGCATTGCAAATGGTACAGTATCACCATCGGCGGATACACTGGAAATTCTTGCCAAAGGCTTAAAGGTGCGAATTTTCGACCTTATCGATTCTCCATACAAATAAGTGTCCCAGATCTGGGACGATTTCCATGTTTCGCATAAGTTTCCCCGCGTTGCTTTGTTTACTTATATAGATAGGAAAAATTTTCCTATAAATAACAGAACAAATGTTCGAAAAATCTATTGAAATATTTTTTGAAGTGTAGTAATATTTCAATAAGGAATTTCGAAAGTTTGTTCGAAAAGCGCGGAGGGATACATAATGGATTATAAGCGATTAATCATTGAATTGGTCAATAAGTCCAATAACACAGAAATGTTAGAACTTGTTTTCCGATTCTGCAAAAAGATTCTAGGCTAGGGGATACCCCCTAGTCCTTTTTTATTAAGCTGTCAGCCAGTTTTTCCAGAACCTCCCATTCGCTTTCATTAAGTTTGGCTAGTGCCTCAAAAAGACGTTTCTTAAATGTATTATCTTCCATTACTAGATCGGATGCAAATTCTGTGATCAGCTGATTCTTTGTTAACGGAACAAACATCTCGCCTTCTCCAGTTCGGAGCCATTCCTCGCTTACGTTGAATTTTTCACACATCAACCTATAAATCGGTTCTTGCTTTTCCGGATTCTTCAAACGATTATTTTCAATATTATTTATAACATCCCGTTTTACTCCGAGAGCTTCTCCAAATTCGGTTTGTGTCATATGTAATTGTTCGGTTCGGAGGAGCTTTATCCTCTCATACATTTCCAAATTATCACCTCCTGACAATATGTATTATATCACATGATTGTGAGTTTATCAACTCAAAAAGTAAAATAAATTTTCTTAAAAAGGGTTGACAAACTCTAAAAACGGATGCATTATGAGTTTGCAAGCTCAAAACAACACAAACGAAAGCGAGGAAATGAAAATGAAATTGATTGATTTATTAAAGGTAATGGACAAAAACGATCTTATTTTTCTTAGCATCTCTGCATGTGGGATGTGGTTTGAAACGCGGCATAGCGCTGGGTTTTACATTAATAAGGGCATTGATTTTCACGACAAGAAAATTAATAAAGTATATTCCGCAGATGGTGGTCTGTGCGTAAAGCTAGAAGATTAGAGAAATAAGAAAATAAAGCCGGACGTGTTCCGGCGCTGTAATGCAGGCAGGCGGCAGGAATCAAAAATATGGCCGCCTAGACCGTTCCAACCCGGTAATGATGCAGAGGACAGTGATAAAAGGAAAGGAGTAGTGAAGAGATGCATGAAATTTTTTGCACACACAAAACATTTTTAGGAGGAGAATCCATCGCAGCAATATCTTTTGAGCTTCCCGAAAAAGAGTGGGAAGAATTGAAAGAATCACAAGGATGGCAATTCGTAGAAAGATTTTTAAATCGAAAGAGAAAAAGGGTTGTAAATAATTTCGAACTTTTAAAAGCGATTAGTGCTGAACGAGAATTCAGTGAGATGATCATTGCGTTGGCAGAAGAATTTAAAACGCCTGAAAAGCTGGAAGACGCTTTAAAAAAGGAAATTTCAGAGGAAGAGCTGCGACATACATTAGAAGCAGCTCAAGAAAGTGATTATCCTCTATTGTTTTCAGGCATGCAGTAAGCACAACCGTTTCTGTTTGCAGCAAGCATGGAAGCAAAAATCACAGCTTCTGTATAAGTGTCGCAGTTAAAAACATGTTCTGGTTTTATTTCATCGATTTGACATTGCGGTGTTTCGCGGTCTAGATTGTGAATTTCTCCAGTGTTTTTGTTTAAAACAAATTGCTTTCCGTTAAAAGGTGAATTACAACGTCTCATAAGATTACTCCTTTCGTGATACTCAGACATGGCAGTGTCCTGTATCTATAGTATAGGAGATATGCAAACAAACGGCAATAAATCAAAAGAAAGAGAGGTGACAGCATGAGTGAGAAAGAAAAAGAGATTATCCGTAAAGTAGCACATGCGCTGCCGGAAATGTCCGACATGGATAAAGGATACTTCTTAGGATTCGCCGAAGCGATGGCGTCCAAGAAAACGGCAGAAGAAGCAGAGCAGAGTAAGGGCGAATCTGTTAAGAAAGAAGATTAGGAGGTAAAAAATGAACGAATTACAGATTTTTAATAACGAAGAGTTCGGAAAGATTCGGACAGTAACTATTGACAACGAACCGTGGTTCGTAGGAAAAGACGTGGCATCATCGTTGGGATATAGCGATACAAACAAAGCGGTGGCAATGCATGTAGAAAAAGAAGATAAAAAACTCAACGACAAATCGTCGCCGAGTTTCGGGCAGCGCGGAGCAACTATTATTAATGAATCCGGCTTATATGCTCTTATCTTTGGAAGCAAACTAGAATCAGCAAAGAGATTTAAGCACTGGGTGACATCCGAGGTTCTCCCAACACTCCGCAAGACTGGCTCCTATGAGATGCCAAAGAAGAAACAAAGCAACGAACGTCTTGCCAGTGTAAATAATGCAGTAAAGATTCTAACTCCAATGCTTCAAGCAGCAGGTTGCAACAGTAAGATTCAGCTTCTAACAGCAAAATCGCTCTACGAAAAGGCAGGAGTTAATCTCCCAATTATGATTGAGGCAGATCAGCAGTATTTTGACACGGTACATATCGCAAGACAGGCAAGACTTTACTATCAGAGTTCCGGCAAACCGGCAGATAAGGCAGTGAACGAGATTATCCGTAGATTGGACTTATCAGAGGATCTATATACGGAAACTTGGGAATCTAAAGGAAACTGGCAAGGAGCCGTCCGCAAGTATGCTCCGCAGGTCATTGATATGGTAAAGCAGTGGTACTCAGATCATGGCTATCCGAGAGAAATCGAGTATACACAGTGCGATGGGCAGAAGAAACGGTATCATGTAATTTTTAGAGATTCAGAGGCGGCGTAATCATGACTTGTAAAGATTGCAGAAAACACAATAACTGCCTTGAGAGCAGCAGGATGTATCCGTGTACCGTATTTGTAAGAAAGGATGGTGGTAAAAATGCCAAAAGTAGTGCTTACAAGCGCACAGAAAGAGGCAGAGACAGTCGAAAGTATTATTCGGGGATATGCAGGTTTTAAGCGAATAGAGATCCCAGAGCTTGCGAAGAGAGCAGGGATTCCGGTAGGAACAATTTATCATCGGATACACAATCCGGATACGTTTAAACTGGGAGAGCTAAGAAGACTTATCCACGTTCTCGGTGTCTCGGATGAGGATAAGTTGAGAATTTTGCAGAAAGGAGGTGGACAAGCATGATTTTTGGGAAATTATTAAACAAAGATGGGAAAGTAGAGCAGTATGAGAAGAGAGAAGCACTTGCAAATGTCATTCCGTTTAGACCGAAAAGAGGGTTAGAAGATTTGCAGCTGATTGACATCTCACGACCAATAAAAAAGAGCGCACGGTCGGCAAACCATTAAGCGCCCTTATTAAATAATCCAATTAAATAGTAAGCGATAACAGGAGGAAAATCAAGATGAAAAAATTTGAATTAACCAGTGAATTTGTGACTTTTTTAGGAAAGAAGCTTTTTAGAATCAAGGCGCTGATCTCTTTTGGGAATGTGGAAGAGGGAGAACTTGGAGGATATGTGGAGAAAGAAGAGAACCTTAGCGATGACGGCAATGCTTGGGTGTACGGCAATGCTAGGGTGTCCGGCAATGCTTGGGTGTCCGGCGATGCTATGGTGTCCGGCGGTGCTGATTATGCAACAGTGCAGGGGTCCGGCTCAGAATATCGCACAACTACATTTTTTAGGACAAAAGCAGGAGATATTGGCGTGAGATGTGGTTGCTTTTATGGCACTTTGGAGGAGTTTAGAGCAAAGGTAAGGGAAACGCATGGGGAAACTAAGACTGCGAAAGAGTATTTGATGGTTGCAGATCTTATGGAATTTAGATTTTCGAAGGAGGAAGCATAGATGAAAAAATGGGAATTTAATGATGATATACCGGCAGAGATGGCAGTAGAGTTGATTCGAGCGGTGGCGAGATTTTATGAAACTATTAATGATGAGTATATATCGTCGACTGATAGAACAGTTTTGGCAATATTAGGAATCGAAAGGGTTGGTGAGCTGCATGATTGAGCCTATCCCTAATTACGACGACAGAAAGACTACACCGCCCGACGATCCGGAAGCAAAAGGGTATTGCACCATCTGTGGTCATCCTTTTTGGGAAGGTGATGCTATTTACACCGTAGATGGGTGTGTCTGCGAAACGTGTTTGAAGGAAAATTACAGAGAATTTGCATAGGAGGTAGTCATGAAATTTAGAACATTAAGAGCAGATGAAATAGAGTGTCGAGTGGCAGTAGCAAAGGATACTGGAATCTCTTTACTGCTTTACAAGGATGCCCGGTGCGACATGAATATCTTAGACGAGGAAGTCGGAAAAATGAATTGGCAACGGTCGCACAGCCGCGAAAATGCTAATTGCATAGTAAGCATTTGGGACTCAGGAAAAGGGCAGTGGATCAGTAAAGAAGATACCGGAACAGAGAGTTTTACAGAGAAAGAAAAGGGGCTTGCATCGGATAGTTTTAAAAGGGCTTGCTTTAACTGGGGAATCGGAAGAGAACTTTATACGGCTCCGTTTATTTGGATTCCATCTAGCAAATGCAAAATTACCCCGAAAGCAGGTGGAAGAGGATATGCTTGCTATGATCATTTTTCTGTAGAATCCATAGGCTTTGACGATAAGAGAAATATAAACGAACTTAAAATTCGGAATAAAGACAGTAAGGAAGTGGTTTTTGTTTTTGGCGAAAACAGACAAGAAGATCCTGCTGAACCGCAACCAATCAAAGAACATAATGTAGAAACCATTGAACCACAAATAAGTAAGGAGAATAGTGCCGAGTCTATTAAACCGCAAGATGGTGGGGGAATGATAACAAGAGGCCAGGTGAGAACATTAGAAAAATGCATTCCAAAACACAGGCAAACAGTTCAGAATGTGTGCCGGCACTATAAAGTTCAGTGGTTACATGAACTAACAGTAGAGCAGTTTATGGAACTGATGAACAGAATGGGTGAGCAGTAATGAAATTTACCGGAGCATTGAAAAAGCCGGTTATTGATTACGATACACTGCGCCCAATGCTTGTATTTGCTTCAAACGAGGACTTTTCGCAAGCCTATGAGGAATTGAAAGGCTATGACAAATTAAGCCTTGAAATCAAGCCATATCGCAAGAAGAGAAGCCTCGATGCAAACGGATATTATTGGACTTTAGTCGCAAAGCTGGCAAGAATCATGAAGATGTCTAATCCGGAACTACATAACAAGCTGTTATGCGAATACGGCTATCCAGTCATCATAGATGGACAAGCAGTCAGGACACCGCTTCCAGACACTGAAGAGACTGACCGAAAGGTGCGGGATGCAATGGAATACCATCTGAAACCCACAACAGAAGTAAAAGAAGGAAAAGACGGCGTAATGTATCGGACCTACCTTTTAATGCGCGGGTCCAGTACATATAACACCGAGGAGATGGCACGTCTGATTGATGGACTGATTGACCGTTGCAAGGAAGCGGGCATGCCGGATTGCGAGATTGTATCGCCGGATGAAAAGCGAATTTTGAAAGAGAGGTATGGTGTCAATATTGACCAAAAGACTGGAAAGCATTTTTACTAATGACATGAATCATTGCATGTTTACCGGAAGTTGTGACGTGGAACGACACCACATCTTCCACCATACACATAACGAGAGGATGCTGAGCGAGGAATATCGCTTTATCGCACCGCTTCGCCGGGATCTGCATCAAAACGGAAAGTTCATTGTGCATCAGAATCCAAACGGAAAACTTGATATTTATTTAAAACAGCAGTGCCAACGCTACTATGAGGAGCATTACGGCACAAGAGAGGAGTTCCGGCAGGAATTTCACAAGAATTATTTATAGCCTTATGTCTCTTAGGAGTAAGGAATATATCACATGTAACTTGTAAATTTGTTTCAGTCTCCTGCCGATTACGTCTGTCCGGCAGGAGAGAAAGGGGAAGGAATGGCCGTAAACAGTAAGCAAAAGGGCGCCCGCTTTGAAAGGCAGCTTGCCGGTTTATTTAGAGACTATGGCTATACAGAAGCGCGTAGAACAGCGCAATACTGTGGGAATACCGGCGATGCATCGGATGTCGTGGGACTTCCTGGAATCCATGTCGAAGCAAAGCACCAGGAACGGATGCAGCTTTACGACTGGATGGATCAGGCAAAGCGCGATGCAAAAGCTGGAAGAGCAGGATTGCTGCCGGCAGTGTTTAGCAAAAAGAATAATCACAGCATACTGGTCACAATGGAACTTGATGATTGGATGAAGATATATAGGGAGTATCAGTCGGGAATGGAGCTAAAGGAGCGTGTAGAAGATGGCAAATAAGAGGATGTTTAATATTAAAATCGTTGATTCTGACGCGTTCTTAGATATGCCTTTATCTACGCAGTGCCTATATTTCCATCTTAACATGAGAGCAGATGACGATGGATTTATCGGAAATCCTAAGAAGATTATGCGCATGGTAGGATGCAGTGAAGATGATCTGAAACTGCTGATTGCAAAGCGGTTTGTCCTTACTTTCGAAAATGGCGTAATCGTCATAAAGCACTGGAAAATGCATAACTGCATCCAAACTGATCGATATACTCCAACAGTATATATTGACGAAAAGAACATGCTTTTTATTAAGCAAAATAAGTCTTATACACTGGATGAAGAGAAGAAATATATTCCAGTTTCCAAAACGGAAACAAAGCGGAATCAGAATGGAAACAAAATGGAAACAAATCGTATACAGTCTGTTTACACAGATATAGATAAAGATACAGATATAGATTTAGATATAGATTTAGATAAAGAGAATAGAGATAGAGTAAATTATCAGCAAATAGCTGATATGTATAATGCCACTTGCGTGTCATTCCCTCGGCTGACGGTACTTTCTGAGAAAAGAAAAAAAGCAATTAAAGCACGGTTGAGGAAATACTCCGTTGATGACATCCAAAGAGCGTTTGAGATGGCTCAAGAAAGTGATTTTTTGAAGGGGACAAATGGACGTAATTGGTCGGCTACATTTGATTGGATCATGTGCGACTCGAATATGGCTAAAATACTGGACGGCAACTATGCGAATAAAGACAATCACAGAACGGAGGGAAGAGATGACACTGGAGGACAAGCTGGAAGAGATGAAAGCCTCACGGAAATGGCAATCAGAGCAGGAATCGGGGACAGCTTTGAAGGATTCTGATGTGTGCCCTAAGTGCGGAGGAAGCGGATGGATTCCTTACGAGCAAGACGGAATGCTATTTGCAAAAGAGTGCGATTGCCGTGAGAGCGATTTAATGAGCCGTAGATTAAGTTTTGCTAACATCCCCGATACATTTAAGGACAAGGAGTTAAAAACACTTAAAACAAGCGTATACGCAACCGCAGATGGCAAGCAAAAGTTTCTTACCGCTTGCAACATCGTAAAGCGATACATAGATAACTTTGACGATATGTTAGAGGCTGGCATGGGATTGTATATTGTCTCTCGGACAAAAGGCAGCGGAAAAACAAGGATGGCTGCAAGCATTGCAAATGAGCTTGTGAAAAAACATAAAAAGCAAGTGAAATTTGCAGTGTCTACACGGATTCTGGACGAGATCAGAAGCACTTGGAAGAAAGACAGCGAGTATGCAGAGAGCCGATTGATAGATCAGTTATGCTTGGCAGATGTGCTGATCATCGATGATTTTGGAGTTGAGCGAATATCTCCATGGGCGCAGGAAAAGTTTTATAACATCATAAATGAGCGGTACATACACAAGAAAGTAACGATCTATACAAGTAATGTGCCAATCGAGGAATTAAATTACGAGGACAGAATCACGAGCAGGATTAAAGAAGTGAGTTATCTTATGGAATTCCCGGAAGAAAGTGTCAGGGATTTGATCGCAAAGCAGCACAACAAAGAAATGCTCGAAAAATTGGCGGAAGAGGCAAAGGGTAGAAGTGCAGGAAAGTCAATTTTGACCTAAAAGAAGGGGCGGACTAGATGAGGAAAAATGGAAGTATGGCAGCATTTATCTATAAAGGAACGAAGAAGAAAAGAAAGAAGAAGGTGAGAGGCAAATGATATTTATGACGACAAACCGCACTGTTGTCCTTAGAGATGAGGACGGCAGTCGACAGCGGTGTAGATGTGGATGTGAGAGATTTAAGAGAGTCACCAACGCAGGAAGAAGGTATAAGTGTGCGAGGTGCGGGAGGGTATATTTTGTTAGGGAGAAGAAATAGAAACTTGCCGGAGGATCAGACATGGTCCGAAGAGCCGTGCAGCTCCTTTCGGGACGAGGTAGAGAAGAAAATGAATAAAATTAAGAAAGTAACGAAGAAAAGCTATAAAGGTTGCGAAACTTGTAGATGGCAGCAGTTAAATGGTGGCACTTGCAAAGGTGGAAAGGCGAGATGTGGGCAGTTTGTAGCGGAGAAGGAATAAATGGATAAAGAAAAAAAGGCAATCGAAAGAATTAGAATGGCATCCGAAATGAGCTTGCATCATTACAAAAAACCATTGGTATGCACATATAGTGGCGGAAAGGACAGTGATGTGCTGCTGGAGTTATTTAAGCGCTCTGGAATCCCATTTGAAGTACATAACAGCCATACAACTGCGGATGCCCCGCAGACTGTAAGACATATCAGAGAAGTGTTCCGAAAGCTGAAACTAGAAGGAATCAAGTGCGAAATTGAAATACCTACATATAAGGGCGAACCAACAAGTATGTGGAAGCTGATTCCAGAAAAGTTGATGCCACCAACAAGGTTAGTGAGATATTGCTGCTCTGTTTTGAAAGAAACCGGATGCGCCAATCGGTATATTGCAACTGGAGTAAGATGGGATGAAAGCACAGCTAGAATGCAAAGAGAAGAGTTTGAGAAAATAGCAAACAAAAAGAAAGACAAGGAAAAATTCACGATAACAATGTTGATGAATGACAACGATAAGCGAAGACGAATGAATGAGCTATGTATGCAACAGAATAAGATGGTCGTGAATCCTATTATCGATTGGACGCACAGAGATGTCTGGGAATATATAAATTCCGAGAAAATAGAAACATGCGAACTATACCAATGCGGATACGATCGTGTTGGGTGCATAGGCTGTCCGATGGCAGGAAAGAAGAGGAAAAGAGAGTTTGAGGATTTCCCACAATATAAAAAGCTATACATACATGCATTCGAGAGGATGCTGAAAGAGCGCGAAAGAAGAGGGAAAGAGAATACATGGAAGACAGGTGAAGATGTGTTTGTTTGGTGGATTGGAGATGAAAATGTTCCGGGACAAATGCATATTAAAGATTTTATTGCAGATGAATAGTGAGGTAGAAAATGGACGAGAAGAAAGTTAGAGAAGCGATAGAAGTAATCAAAGGATATAGAAGATTAGATGAATATATGAATAACACAGAAAGATTGCCGTATTGTGACATGGCAATCGAAGCACTGGAAAAGCAGCTACCAAAAGAAATCAAAGCTATTGATCCTGAGCGTAGTGAAGAATTTGGAGATGTTGAATTTTGTTGTCCGAATTGCAACAGTCATTATTTATGTGACATAGCAGATGTGCCAAACTATTGCCCCGAGCGTGGGATAAGATTTGATACATAAAAGGAGAGCACGAATTATTTCGAGGACAGAGTATGAGGAGAACACGGAGGAATAAAAATGAACGTACTAGAGAAGATTTTAGAAGAGATGAAGAAAATTAAAGATGGAAACAGAAAGGAAAAATTGTATGGAAAATATCCGCCACAAAACAAAAGGCAAGAGACTCTAAATGCCTATTCGCAAGGATATGAAGATGGTACGGATAATTTTTATAATGCGATTATTCCGATTATCCGTTCCCGCATGGACGAAGCTTCAGATATGCACGGAAAGAGGTTGATTGATGCGAATGCACTAGATGAAGAAGTGAGAAATTTCTTCCTCACAATTATAGGTGATCCAAGCCAATCAACAGTAGTCAGAGAATGTAAAGAATCATTTAGGAGAATAATTGATGAGCAGCCAACAGTATATGAAGCTAATGATTGGATTCCGGTGGAAGAGTGGCTGCCGAAAGCAAGACAACACGACAATGGAGAACCGATAGAATTTATCGCAATGATAAAAGGGGCAGGAGTTCCGACTGTGTTATCAATAAACGAACAAGATGAGTGGTTTAGCTATGATGAAATGTTTTATGGAGAAGGGCGCTATAACAATTATGATGTTGTGGCATGGAAACCACTTCCAGAACCATATATCAAGAATCCAAAATAGACACACCTTTTGCATTGTAAGCAGCCTGAAGGAATGTATGTATCATATCAGTGGTCATCACCATTCCTTCGGGGATTTGAAAAGAAAAGGGATTGTCTGGAATGGAAAGAAATTCTTGATATAACAGAAAAGTTTCATAAGATTCATATTTTTGATAATTCATAGAAATGCCTCCTTAGATAAAAAAGAATTGATAAGCCAATTATAACATTTAAGGAGCACATGGTAAAGGAGTAAGAAAAACCAAAACAGCATATTATAAAGTATCATGGGAAAGAATGGAGAGAATAAAATGATAGAAGTAATATTTGCAGTAATGCATCTTATTGGAGTAGGGATGATTCTTTTGGTGACGCTGTTCTTTGGCATCCTTGCCTGGTCTGCCGGGGACGAAAGGAAGTGAAAAGATGGACCATAGAAGAAACCGAAGACAGATGAAGTTAGATCAAGAGCAGCACTATGATGAAATGGAAAGTCATAAAGCACCGGACAACGCCGTGAAAGCATTTAAACGTCCGGCATATCAAGAGTATAGCGTAAAACAATGTCTGAGAAAATGGGGAGTTGATTTGAGTGGGAAGATTAAGGAGAAAGGGGATTGATGCCGGTGGACAAGCAGATATTGATCGAGTACGCAGATATGAAAGAAGAGATTAAAGACCTTAGAAGACGGATACAAGAGGACAAGAAAGCACTGGATAAGCTAAACAAGACAGTTGTTACAGATTCTGTGACTTGTGGAAAGAAAGGGAAAAAGCCACTCCGGACAGTGAAGATACACGGTAAGCCTACAATGGCAATTATCCGGAAGCACGCTGCTTATGAAAGAAAGATTACACAGCTAGAGTTATTGGAAACTGATCTGCTCGAAAAGCAAACACAAGTGGAGGAATACATACAACAAGTTGAGAAAAGCGAAATCAGAATGATTCTGAGATTTTACTACATTGATGATTTAAACTGGATCCAAGTTGCACATCGGATGAATCGCGCCTTTCCGAAGCGAAAGAAAGTCTATACGGATGATAGTTGCCGCTGTAAACATAACAGATTTTTAGAAAAAATTGAAAAACGACGGTAACGACGGTTTTAAAATGGTAATATGGTATCATACCCGAAAAGGGAAAATGATTATAACACTGTTTCTCACTAAGGCGCCCCGCTTTTGCAGGGCGTTTTGCATGCCATGAATGGATAAGCAGGTTCAACTCCTGCACATGGCTTAGTAGCATATCACGGTAAATATTAAAAATCCGGAATGCCGTGGAAGTGCTACGATGTGATATCACAAAAGGCAGATATCCGCAGATCTGCCAAGTAAACAAGTAGACATGATCTATATTTAGTGTTTTAGTCCTCGAGTGCGGATAGGGGAAAGGATGTCAATAAAAGGCATCCTATGGGTGTATAGCTCAGTTGGTAGAGCGATGGTCTCCAAAACCATATGTCATCGGTTCAATTCCGATTGCGCCTGTTGTGGACTACTGCGACCTCCTTTCTTTTGGTTACGTTGCTTGGTTTTGCTATTATGTTATGCAGTAGTCCTGAAAGTTTAGTGCATCCAGAGATGGGTGCCTTTATTATATTTAAAAGGTGGTGAGCCAGATGGGAGCGTTAAAAAATCCAAGGCATGAAAAATATGTACAGAACCTAGTATCCGGAATGAGCCAGCGTTTGGCTTACCGAGATGCGTTTCCGAAATCAAAGAGTTGGAAAGATACAACAGTTGATAGTAAGGCATCGGAGTTGTTTGGTAAGGTTGTGGAAAGGTATAACGAAATTCTAGCAGAGCAAAAGGACGATGCACTTTTAACGCGCTGGGAAAAAAGAAAGCTGCTTGCAGATATGGCAAGAGATGCAGACAACCAATGTTCCGATAGGATTAAAGCAATAGATACTGACAATCGAATGGAAAACGAGTATGCGGCTAAAAACTACGTTGAAGATAATGACATGGTTCTGAAATTCATTGAAGGGATGAAGAGCCATGATTAAGTTAAGCGAAAAGCAAGTTGAGTATACGAAACAGTCCACACACCGATGGAATATAAAGTCAGGTGCTGTTCGTTCAGGGAAATCATTCGTAGATACGTCGGCAGTAATTCCGGTTAGAATAATCGAGAGACTAAGAAAGCCGGGACTTACGGTTATATTGGGAGTATCGAGGGACACGATTGAGCGAAATGTATTGCAACCGCTTAGAGAAATATATACCGATAAGCGCGTGGGGACTATAAACAGCCGCAATACAGCCTATTTATTCGGAGAAGAGGTTTATTGCCTTGGCGCAGAGAAAGTCAGTCAGGTTGCTAAAATTCAAGGCTCATCTATTAAATATTGTTATGGAGATGAGATAGCGAAGTGGAACAAAGAAGTATTCCAGATGCTTAAATCGCGTTTAGATAAGCCGTATTCGTGTTTCGACGGAGCTTGCAACCCGGAACATCCAACGCATTGGCTCAAAGAGTTCATTGATAATCCGGAGCTAGACATCTACTTGCAGAAATACACAATCTTTGACAACCCGTTTTTGCCGGAAGAGTATGTAAAGCAGCTTTGCAAGGAATACGAAGGCACAATCTATTATGATCGCCTTATCCTTGGACTTTGGAAGAGAGCTGACGGCTCTATCTACAAGAGGTTTGCAGATAATCCAGAAGCGTTCCGGTGTGAAATTGTAGATGAGTTTACAACGGATCCAGAACATAAGCAGTTTCGGAAGGAAGACATCACATCCATCGAGATCGGCTTGGACTTTGGTGGAAATCAGTCCGGCCATTCTTTTGTTGCCAGAGGATATACAGATAATTACAGCGATGTAATTGCGCTAAAATCCAGAAGAGTCATGGCAAAGGATGAAAATGAGGACATTGACAGTAATCGACTGAATGAGTTATTTTGCGAATTTATCCGGGAAGTAATAGAAGAATATTCGGTGTGTGTGAAAAGTGGAGGCTATGTACAATACTGCAATGTGGAATCCGTATACTGGGACAACGCAGAAACAGTCCTTGGCAATTCCATTCGGAATGCGGTAGAAAAAGAGTTCCCATGGATTAGCGTCCGACCTGCAAAGAAAAGACCGATAAACGACAGAATTAGATGTACCGTCAAGCTCATGGGGGCTAGGCGGTTTTTTATTACAAAAGATTGCAATTCTTTACAGACAGCCCTTACGGATGCAGTGTGGAACAAGGAAGTTGTCGGGAAAGATGAACGCCTGGATGATGGCAGCACAGATATTGATAGCCTAGATGCCTTCGAATACACGATTGAGCGGGATATGAAATATCTGATTGAAGAGGTGGAAGATGTTTGATGGATTTAAGAGACTGTGGAAAGGAATAAGGAGAATGTTTGGATATACAACATTGAAACAGATCGTCGGCAAGGACATCGCCCTCTCCGACAAGATGATATATGCAATTGACGATTGGAACAAGATGCTCAATGGCGAAGCAGACTGGATTACAGGGAGTGTTGTCTCGCTTGGAATCGAAGCAGGAATCTGTCGAGAGTTTGCCGACTGTGCACTGGTGGAAATGGAAACTGGCGTAAGTAATGAGCGATTGGATAAGATATACCAGAAAAACATTACAGGCTTAAATGAAAACCTGCAAGAGGGGCTTGCACTCGGCTCTTTCGTTCTGAAGCCTCTTGGTGGTGGCGCAGCTGAGTTTGTGACAGCAGACAAGATTATTCCGATTAGCTTCGGGGATGATGGAAAGCCGAATGATATTGCATTTCTGACTGTGAAAAAGGTTGGTGATGTGGACTATTACACGAGGTTTGAAAGGCATTATTTTCTGAATGGGAATCTGACCATAGAAAACAAATGTTTCCACTCGCAGACAGAAAAAGATATTGGTCTGCCATGCAGCTTAGAAGCAGTAGAAGAGTGGGAGAACATCGAACCGGGTCCGATTACCTATCCCGGCATGAAACGGATGGACTTTGGATACTATCGGAATCCGATTAAAAACAAAGTAGATGGCTCTGCTTGCGGCGTATCTCTATATGATTCGGCAGTGGATTTGATCGAGAAAACAGATATTCAGGGCGCAAGGCTTGACTGGGAGTATGAATCTGGGGAACGTGCCATCCATGCAGATAGTAGGGCGTTAAAGCAAGATAATAGAACTGGGAAATATAAGATTCCAAAGGCGAAAGAAAGGCTTTACAGAGGGCTGAATTTGGAGGCGGGTAAAGATCAAGAATTGTTTAAAGAGTATTCCCCAGAAATGCGAGATGAAGCCTTTAAACGCGGATTAGAAGAGTACAAGCGTGAGATTGAATTCTCTGTCGGTCTGGCTTATGGAGACCTGTCAGACGCGCAGGAAGTGGCAAAGACAGCCACGGAGATTAAAACATCGAAGAGTCGGAAATACAACCGAGTAACGGCAATCCAGAACAACTTATACGATTGCTTAGAGGATTTCGTTGCAGGGCTTGCATTTTACAATAGCATGCTCAACTCGGGCTATGAGTTCTCTTGCAAGTTCAATGACTCCATTTTAACAGATGAGGAGACAGAACGTCAGCAGGATAGGCAAGATGTAAGTATGGGAATCATGTCGCACTTAGAATACCGCATGAAATGGTACAACGAGGATGAAGCCACGGCAAAGAAGATGCTGCCGGAGCAGAATCAAGTGATGGAGTAGGTGATCTGATTGAAAGAAGATTACAAAAGGCATCTATCCGGACAGATTGAAAAACATTTTTCCGATTTGGAAATGCGGATCATGGAAGATATTGTTCGCAGGATAAGGGAAACCGGTAAAATCACAAGTACAGCAGACTGGCAGATTAATAGGTTAAAGATTTTAGGATATTCTTCTGAAGACATCGAAAATATGCTGAAAGAGGCTCTAAATAAGTCTTACCCGGAAATGTTTGAACTGTACGACAAAGTGATTGACTGGGAGTATGTAAGAAACAAGGACATCTACGAGCAGGTGAATGCTGAGTTTATCCCTTACGAAGAGAATGAGGAGCTTCAACAGATCACAGAAGCCTTAATACAGCAAAGCGGAAATGACTTGCAAAATATTACCAAGTCACTTGGGTTTTATTTGGATTACGGCACTGGCAAGCCAGTGTTAACCCCATTAGCCGAAGTCTATCAGAAGTATTTAGATGCCGCCTGCTTAGACATTGTAACAGGCGCATTTGATTACAACAGTGTCTTGCGTAGAGTAGTCACACAGCTAACAAACAGCGGACTGCGACAGATTGATTATGCATCTGGAAGAGCAAACAGAATTGACGTAGCAGCTCGTAGGGCTGTGATGACTGGAGTTTCTCAGCTGTCCGGTAAAATCTCTGAAATGAACGCCAAAAAGCTTGGAACAGATTATTTTGAGGTGGAATGGCATGCCGGAGCTAGACCAACTCACGCAGCATGGCAGGGCAGAGTGTACAGCAAAGAGGAACTCACAACAGTATGCGGACTAGGAAGCGTCACTGGATTGCTTGGGGCGAATTGTTATCATATGTATTACCCCTTTGTGGAAGGCATTTCAGAGCGGAACTGGACAGATGAGTGGCTTGCAGAGCAGAACCGCAAGGAAAGCATACCGAAGACCTTTAAAGGCAAGGAATACACCTTATACGAAGCTAAGCAACAACAGCGAAAAATGGAAACTGCAATGAGAGCGCAGAGGGAAAAGGATGTGCTATTAAAACAGGGTGGAGCTGACCCAGATGATGTGATGATTGCAAAAGCAAAGTATCAAGGACAACTGGGAGAATACACCAGATTTTGTAAGCGAATGGGGCTACATCAAGAGCGAGAACGCATCTATTACGATATGCGAGGAAGAGTAGCGCCCGTACCGAAACGATTTAGGAGGTGTCAAACTATAAATAGTCAAGACC
>SKET01000580.1_pt1 | contig 29605 bp, 32 predicted proteins | sample 4841461 | NCBI WGS metagenome assembly SKET01 (sample SAMN11008802, study PRJNA524170) | human gut metagenome | biome: Human fecal sample; material: Feces; isolation source: fecal sample from pouch patient p5 | host: Homo sapiens | place: Israel: Tel-Aviv | collected 2014-02-13
GGTTCCGGAAAAGGTTATCTACCTGCGGGAACGATAGGCAACCGGACACACATTCTGTCCGAGCGGTTAAAAGCGGGCACGGAATTTAAACGGCTGAAAAAGGGGCATCGACCTGCGCCGATGCCCCTAAAGTAGACACACATTTTGTCCTATAAGCCTCATTTATTTGCGAAGAACATCGGCTAGCCGCAGGATTGAAATCATCGACCGATAAGTGAGTTCCACTTTTTCGCCCGCAAGCAGTCGTTTCGAGCCAATCTCATCTAGCCCCACAAGCCGAGAAAACAGCGGGCCGCTCATCGTGCCCTCGTCAATTGATTCCCTTATGGTCTTCAAAACGTCCGTATCATGAAGCGATGCCGAGCTGTAGGGGGCAACACGAGCGGAACTCTCAATTAACGACGAGACAAAAGGATGGAGATGCTTTGGACATAGTCCATCAAACACCACATCCCCATTGTCGTTCGAGCCGACTAGTCGCCAAGTATAATGATCGACCCAGTCATCTCCGTCATATATGACGTCCATGAGCAACTTCCCGTCTAGAGAGAGAAGCCTATTTGGACATCGGGGCGCAAGACCGCAATCCATATCGGGCCTGCAGCAGCTCCAACCCAACGCACCACATAGGTTCCCTTTCGTACATGTGTATCAATCTGCCCCGAAATGCCGGTGAATGCAATTCCAGACCCGTTTGTCGGATAGCAATCGACGTATTTTTGTTTTCCGCTCACAACCTTGTATAGATATATCGTTCCAGCAAAAGAGAAGGGATCGTTCGCAATTTTGTCCGGAAGAACTTGCCACCTCAAAATCCCGCTACCAATATGGTCAAGCTTGACCGTTCCGCCGTCCCCCTCAAAAGTGGCAAGGGGATTTACCCCAGACTGAGAGTCGGCATCGCCCTCCTTAGCAGTTATCAGCAGGCTGCCCGTATAAGACTGCTGAGGCTCACCTTCAGGACAGGCAGCCTCGGCCCAAGAAGGGCCACTCAGGCAGAACAGTCCGAGCAGCATCATTACCAACAAAAGAAAACCCTTTGTTCTTTTCATCTCTATCCCCAACGTCTCTCGACATTTGTATATCGTGACTATTTTAGATCTATATGGCCAATTCGAGCCCTCACCATGGCATTTGTTGCACTGGGTTTCTTTTCATTAATTTATCACTTTGGTAAATCCCCGCCCCTAAGCATTAAACCCGAAGTCCACCGAGTAGGCGAAAGTAAAGGATGGTCGAACCAGAAGCAGTTCCCGGACAATTGGCGTCCGGCCAGACACTTCGGTTCGACCCTTTCTTCCAGGATTCTGTAACAGCTGATTGAATTGCAACGCGCTAGGGCAGGACAGTTCAAAACTAGCGGGGCGTGTCGCCGCGCGAGTAGTCACCGCGATCGACGACGCGATCGTCCATCTGTCGCGACACGGCGCTACCGCCGTGCGCCTGGCCGGTGGCGCGGACGCGGTCGTCACCGGCATCGGGAACGGAGCCGGCATAGCGGTTGCGAATCTCCCTTGCGTAGCCGCGGCGCGCAAGGAGCTCGTCGCGAACCGCGGGATCTTCGAGCTACTTCACTTCAAACCTTAAGAGCCTTCTCTCTGGCAGATCGGTCATCTTCATCGTATAAGTCCCAGAAAAAGCCTTCTCAAAACGGACGGTCTCGTAACCTTCGAAATAGTCGTTGGTGTTTTGCATCATGAATGGGACGAGCAACTCGTTCTCCGCCCCAACCTGTACAGCAAACGCAGCAGAGCCGCCCAGAGCCGGCATTGCCTGCGTTATCAGATCGGTATTGACCACAAAGTCATAGTTTGGCGCAGACTCCGGCACCAAATGCCAAACATACGTTTTGATTCCGCCTTCGACATTGTCCTTATTCCTGACACGCATCTTTACGGCGATAACACACGTGATGTCGGCGTCCTTCAATTTCGTTTTCGTATCCACGATGCCATATTTTGAATAATCATCATGCGCACGCTTGAGATACTCGCGCGGCGTGAGCAGCTCTGCCCCGTCTATGCAAAACGAATACCCGTCAGTCGCCACATCCTTCGACCCCAGAAACGCCCCATCCATCGAGAGCCATTCGCCCTCCGCATAATATTTCTCAGGAATGACCGTCCGGTTCCCGTTAACGACGCTCACCCTCATGCCCGCAAGGCCGGTAGCAGCGCAGCCGAAAAGAGCAAGCACCGCCCTTCTTGTCCACAGGGTCTTCTTCATCGCGCTCACGACCTTTCCCGAACTTTCACAACGGCACCGTCGCGCATGCAGTAAACCCGATCGGCCAGCTGCTCGAGCACCTCTCCGTCATGGCTGGACAGAATAACCTCGCGACCCGTTGAGGCCGCCATCGCCACAACGCGCTTGAGCATTTCAACGCCCGCTTCGTCGAGGGCATTTGTTGGCTCATCGAGAACAAGTAGCTTCGGCTTTTCCATAATTGCCGCAGCTATCCCCAGACGTTGCTTCATCCCAAGCGAGTATGCTCGGAACTTCTTTTTTTCGTCTGCATCGAGCCCCACGAGCCGCAGGGCAGAGCGAATGTCCTCGGGGGTGGCAACGCCCTTGATCTGAGCGATGAGCTCCAAATTATCGTAGCCAGACAGATATCCCAAAAAGGAAGGCGCCTCGATCAACATCCCCAGACTCGGCGGGAACGAGATGTCCACCCCAAGCCTTTGGCCATCGATAGAGATTTCGCCTTCGGTAGGCTTGATCAATCCGCAGACCGCTCGCATAAGCATGGTCTTACCCGAACCGTTTATCCCCTGAAGCCCAACCACAGTCCCAGGGTCAACCTCGATGGACACGTTGCGCAGAACATCGTTTTTGCCCATGCGCTTCGATACGTCCCTAACGATCACGCTCATATCTTGTCCCCCTTTTCTATAAGGTCGGCCCTTCGAAACCACAGTCCACCCAGCGATAGACATAACGACATAAGCCCAATTGATGACAAGACGCTCGAGCCCGCCGCGATTCCCTCTTTGACAATTCCGCCCCAGCGCAACAGCATCAAGGCGTTACCCAATAGCGCCCAATGTCGTGCATATGCCGAGCAGATCAGGTAGCTCATTAAAACCACAAACGAGACTGACGGCCCAAGCACAAACCCAACAGCTGCCTGCGCAAACGCAAGCGCCTCAAAAGCAAATAAGAGACCTATGAAAAACGGCAGCGCATCCGCCTCGGCAGCTTTGAGAAACCACGGCGCCAAATTAGCCAGCTGAAGCGACTCGCCATGAATGACCGCGCTGAACGAGGAGCTCACCACCAAGCTCCAAATCACAACAGAGCAAACCACCACGAGCAGTGAAAATGCCGTTACCGCCGCCACCGAGATAAAACGCGAGGCCCACCAAAGGGTTCTTGCCCGGCATCGAACAAGTGCCTGTAAACCAAGCCCGTGCAACGATTCGGTCGGATAATCGAGTGTTGTATAGAGAATAAGCAGAATGAGGAATAGCCACCCTAACGGAGGCACAAACATGACCCCGGGCCTAGGCTCAAACGGAGCAGATCCGGCAAACACGAGCGCAAGATTATCCGCAAACCCCAAGGTATCCGTCCTGACCCCATACACAGAAGACAATCCATAGGCGTATACCAAGTTCGCAACGGTCACTGCCGCAATCGCAATAAAAGTAACGATGTTCTTCTTCAAAACGGTCCTCAGGTCCGCGGCGACCAGCCTAAACAGCATCAGACCACCTCGCGCCTTTTTAAGAATCTCGCGGAAATCAAAGAAAAGACGAACAGCAAAATGATTTCCGCAAACCCCGCTCGAATGTCGGGCCAGTTATTTAGTGATTCCGACCTGATGCTGTTAAGAATGTTGCAGTTAAAGCCGACGCATGAAAGGACGCTAAAAATCCAGTCGTTAACAAAGTGCCATGCAACCATAATCAGATATGGAACGACCATCGCCTTGATTCTGCTGCGAAACACAACCGACAGACCGGTCACGGCCATGGATAGAACCCCCAGCGCCACCGCATCGAACAGCGTATAAACCAGCACGTATAACAGAGGCCGGGAATAAAACAGGCCAGAAAAATAGCTATGCAGATAGAGTCCGACGTAAGTCGATTCGTCGACTCGGGGGAGATACGCGGGAAACAGCATGGAGACAATCAGAAAGTTCACGAGTAGCGGAATAGCCGTGACCGCAAACGCAGAGAGGAAAGCAGACAGCATCTTCACGTTCACATATGCATTTCTAGAAACACGCGTGCAGATCTGTGCCTCGTAACCGCTCAAACGCTCGGACAGGCATGACCACGACCCGGCCAACATGGCAAGCAACGGCAGCGCATAGAAAAACACCGACGCTAGCAACGGCGCGTTCGCGCTCACAACGATCCAGTTACCAAAGCTACTTTCACGCGTTTGGCCGAGGTATGTCTGAGACTGCAGACCAATGCCGTAGCCAAAAGATAACAGCTGCTTGCGCTCGGCCTCGAGTGTCCACCACGCCTCGATGGCAGCTGCCATCGAAATGGCAGTCGCCAAAATAAGAGCCACCGCAAATATAGGATTGCCAAATATCTTGGACAGCTCGTGCCGTATTAGATTTCTATTCAAATGTCATCATCCTCCCATTGGCCGGGCCGAGCAGCAACGCTCGGCCCGGCCCTAATCACAACAAGAAGCTGCGGATTGGCTAGGAGGGAAGTTTGTTAAAATGGCCAAAGCAATCGGGGCTCCACTTTCCATAGACCGTGCCGTATCCGGACTCGGCCCATGCGGTCAGACGAGCATAGCTGCGCTTATTCTCACGGACGAGGTTGTATATCTCCCATTCATGCTCATGGTTGGAGCGATACACGCCCTGCGTGCAATTCATGTTGCCCGTTCCTCTATTGTCATAGGCACCGTCCACGTACAAACGTAACGGCTTTCCCGAATAGCCCATAATCCAAATGTAAACTGAAGATGAGTCGTGCTTCGAGCGATAGCCAGTTGCGCTCGTGCCAGAACATTGAAAAGCGAAATCTGTATCCTTGTTGTTCTTACATGTGGCAATTCCAGCATCCGCGCTCTGCGAAATGCTAGAAACCTGGGAAGTGTCGAACTCCTCTTGAGCAAATGATGCGGCAGGTGCACCCATCGACAAGCCCGCAACAATCGCCAAGCCGACTCCGATTCGAGCAATAGCGCTCCTTGGCTTAATCATGGCCTTCTCCAATCAAAAGCGGTTAACAATGCGTCGACGCACGGCAACCTTTGCATGAATAGAGAAAGATGTCTGTAAACACCCGCTATTGAGTTGATCGCTCAGGCGTTTACACGTTATCCACCTGCGATAACAATGAAACAAGCTCCGCTTTATTCTTGATCCTCAACTGGCGGTAAGATGCAGACCGCAGTGCTTGCACCGTAGATGCAGCGTAACCGACATCCTCCGCAATGGCCTTTGTCGTTGCGCCCTCTGCCGTCATCAGCAAAATTTGCGACTGAACATCAGAAAGGGAGCGCGACGCAAGCAGGGCAAGCTGGCGCACGCGAGCTGCTTCGGTAAGCCCGCTCGCGCGGTACTCCAAGACGGCCTTCTCGTCCTCGACCGAGCGGGTGAGCGCGATGTGCGTGACGAACATGGGCGCAGACCAGCAGACGATCACCGTTGCCACGACGACATTGACAGCCGAACTTTGCCCCAGCAACGACGCGAGGAACAACGGCTCGAAAACCGTCAGATCCTGCACCATGTTGAGCAAGACAACCCAAGCAGGAACCGTCGCCCCAAAGCAGAGCATCCATACCCCGAGCATTTTGCGCTGCGGACAGCTTCGCAGCACTATATACGTGAGCAGCATCCCCGTCAGTACCGCAAGCCCATGAATTCGCCCCCTAGTTGCTGCATAGATTAAAGCAGCCACACCTATCGAAACCAATGGCGCGATAGCCCGAGTATGGGCATGAACCTTAAACGGGCACAGCTTAACGGCGAGCGAAGCCATAGACGCTATGCCGCAAAACAGGACCGGCGCAGCCATCAACGGATCGCGTATGCACCTCCATGCCGCGATATAGACAAAAGACCATTCCACGGCAGACAGTATCGCCCACACACACGGGCTTCCGAGCCCGATCGCCCCATCCGCTCCATCCAGATCGTCCCCGCGCTTCGGTTTTCCACCCGCGCTGCACAGCAACAGAAGCAGCCCGAGACCCAATGTATAGCTTGCAAGAGAAAAAGCGATTGCATGCGTAACGCCGGAACTCCAATCGCTATCCGCCATTACCAAGGGACCCGCCGCAAGAAGAATAAAAAATGATGTGAGCAGGTATCGAAACAGCCGGCGCGTCCGAGCTGATACCAGCAGATCGTCAGCATGCCGCTGCAGCGGCTCAGGTCCTACAGCATCACCCTCACCTGCAAACAACGCCACGAGCTCGCCTGAGCCCGCAACCGACGCCTTCCCGTATGCTCGGTGAAGCGTTGTTCGCACCGTCGATGGCTTCGTACCCGTCTCCCTGGCAATCTCCGCCGGCGTTTTCCCTTTGAGCAGCAGCCGAACAAACTGCTCTTCTCGAGGCGACAGGGCAGGGGAAAACACCCCCGCATCGAATGGGTCGGACGTGCGAGGGGTATCCGAATTGTTGTCCCGTTTCTCCCTTAGCAATGTGTATACGAAGGCGGCAACAGCAATAGCGGACCCCATCGACAGTGATGCAATGACCGTGGCATCACTTGCAAAGTATGCCACCTCGACAGCCGGAACAAGGCCAATGGGAACTGCCACGAGCACAGAACGGGCAGACACGTCACCCTGCCCCCGACCAAAGGCGCGGGGACAGCAAAGCAGCTGGACCGCAGACAATACGAAATAGGCTAGCGGAATTAAAAGCGCAAGACCAATTGGTGCGGCCGACGCAGAGGATATTCCCCATGGCTCGGGGATGACTCTCCATGAAACTCGACAGCAGAACAGCAGACAAGACATGACGGCTATTGTTTCTGTAAAAATCGCGTCCTGCGGATGACGAGTTTCTCTTTCGTCAGCCCGCGTCGCCCCCTGCGTCAAAGGAGAGCCCACCGTATCCCAAATTACATATGAGAGGAGCAACGACCCAGCAAAGCACGAGGCGCATGAAACGCCGCGCAACAGCCAGATAGGTGCAAACACGAATGGAATAGAATCTCCGCGAGCATAGAAGGCCAAGTCGACCCATTCGGGAACCACCGCAATAGCAGCAAGGAAAACACCGAAGACGCCAAGGCGACCCGGCCGTCTTATTTCTCTCCCCTTGCGGAGCGCAACACCGTGACCAAACGCCGCGAGGCATGCGCCAAGGATAACGAGCCAGGTCATTGCACCTGATGCCAAGCCGATTGAAGATGAAAACCGGTGATAAGGGGTAACCGCCATTACGATAAGCACAATGGCGCAGGCAGATGTGGCAGAACGGCGGGAAAAGAGCATATGGCCTCCATAGCATGTCATTATATCGCTCGATCCACTCATCTATCTCCATGCTCACACCGGTCAACATCAACGATTCGCGCATACTCCAATCCGAACCAGATCACGGGCCAATTTTTCCGCAGCCCCCGCCCCAAAGCGGGATACGGTTTCCTTTTGAGCGCCGGTTCGGAAAATCTCCCACTTTGAGCTCCAAGTTAGGCTCAAAGTGGGAGATTATCCACTCTCATTTTTCCGGCATGTGCCTTACCTGCGGCTCCGATGTGCGCCGAGCGAGAGCAAATAACTAGCGAGCCTTTCCGTCACGGTTGCCGCTCTTGTTGACAAAGATGTTGAGCTCCTTGGCCAATGGGACTCCTAATGTAAATAGATAAAAGCCGGGGACTTCCCCGACACTTGGAGGTAGCTAAATGAGCCGCCAATAACCTTTTAGCGTGCGCTGGCGTGAATACAAGAGAGGAGCGGTATAAAGCTGCTGTTGGTTGCTTCCCGACGTATCCTCGTGCTTATTGCCTTCTCGGTTTCGAAACTTTAAAACTATTCGAGTTTCGAAACCGAGAAGGAGCAGATGATGGCTTGGGTAGACCGTAACTCGTACATGGAGCGGCTTTGGGCACTCGAGGGCACCCGGAAACCCTCCTAGCGGAAAACCATCTACTTCATATCATCGCCCGCGCAGGAGTTCGAACTCACACAAATTGATCTGGACGCAAGCAAAGCCCCCAGCCCGCTCCGTGACCCATGGGAAAGCCACCTGAGACTACTCATTTCTCCTGCTAGCAATGAAGACTTACGACCTGGAGTTTTGCAAACAGCTTGAAAGCCACCTGCGTTGATTCACTTACGGTTGCAGCTGGCGGCTTGCGCGCTAAGGGGGGATTGAATTTCGAAGCGGGCGTTTTCGGCGTTATCGAGCCATCAAAGCCGTCCCGCCGCACCCTTGGGGACAAAAACGAAAACTCAAAGCCCTGAGTTTAAGGTGAGTTTTTGAAGCTGCCCCAGCTTCTGTTCCCGAGGGCGATGGGACGCGAAGTCGCGTCACGCGGCGGCACGCGTTGCGCGTCGATATCGAAGGTTGAGTGCAACTGGAGTGACGGGACGGCAGGATCGACGCTGTCGAGCGGGAGAAATAAAGCCCCTTCGCGAGGGAGGACGAATGTGGCCTCCTCCGTTTTTTCTCGTACCTTATCATGCATGCCGTGATGTTTGAGCATATTAGATACACGCAAGCCGATGGCACTGTCTACCTGCATGAACGAGAAGAATGTGCCGTCCTGTTCCATCGGGAGAACAACGGCGTCGTGCTGATGGGGGTCGTGCGCCAGGCCGACGGTGGTCTCTTGCTTCGGGAACAAAACGCCAAAAGAATGCGCTTATAGTGGAGACATGCGGTCTCGGGTGCGCTCACGAGCGCTTTACGAGGACGTTTTACGAGCTAGGGCATCTGGCGATGATTTCTTTCGGTTGGAGCTTTTTCCACGGCCTGCTGGCAGTATTCCTGAGCTCGCGGACCGTGGGCAGGGTTGAAAACCACCCGGTATCGTCTTGGCCGGATCTCTCTTGGCATCTTCGGTCTTTCGAATCCTTTGGTTGGGTCGAAAGGGGGGCCGTACCCCGGATTTCGAGGCGCGGCGCCGGCTTCAGGTCGCGTTGCCGCCTATGGCTTTCGCTCGGGACGGGCGGTTATCTACGACTGCGCACAGGGACCGGAGAATCTTCATGGTGATAGTTGACGTCTAATACCTTGCATCGTATAGTATGCGTAGCACAGTATACGACGAAGGGAGGTGTGCGGATGGAGGCCCAGTTGAAGCGTGGCTTCTTGGAGGCCTGCGTGCTCGCGGCCGTCTCCGGCGAGGAGTCCTACGGCTACCAGATCGTGAAGGACGTGCCGGCGAGCATGGGGCTCACGGAGTCGACGCTCTACCCGCTGCTTAAGCGCCTGGAGAAGGCCGGGTGCATCACGGCGCGCTCCGTCGAGCACAACGGGCGGCTGCGTCGGTACTATCGCATCACGGACGCCGGGCGTGCGCGCATCGAGGAGTTTCTGGCCGAGTGGCCGTCCGTACGGGAGATTTACGCATACGTTGAGGGGGCGCACCATGACGCGCGATGAGTTCCTGGGCCGGCTGGGCGAGCTGCTCACCTGCCTGCCGGCCGAGCAGATGGAGGAGACCAAGGCGTTTTACGCGGAGGCCATCGCCGACCGCATGGAGGACGGCATGAGCGAGGAGGAGGCCGTGGCCGCCATGGGCACGCCCGGCGAGGTGGCGGAGGCCACGCTCGACGACCTGCCCGCCGTGCCGCGCGCGATCGCGAGGACGCGCCGGCGCAGCACCGCGCTGCTGTGGGTGCTGACCATCGTGGGCTCCCCGGTGTGGGTGCCGCTGCTCGCCGCCTTCGCCGCCGTGGCCGTCACGGTCTATATCTGCATCTGGGTGCTGGCGCTCTGCGTGTGGATCGTCGCGGCGGCACTCGGGGGCGTGGGCGTAGTTGAGCTCCTGCTTGCCGTAAGCGGCGTCACCATCGGCCACTTCCCGTACGCCCTCGCCTCGGCGGGCGTGGGGCTCGGCCTCGTCGGCGTGGCGCTCTTCGTTGGTGCTGGCGCTTGGGCCGCCTCAAAACAAATTGCGCGCCTCTCGGCGCTCTGGGCGAGGAAGGCCGCCTCGCCCTTCTGGAAGGGCAAGGGCGAGAAGGGCGGCGCTGCCGCGCACCTCGCGGCGTAGAAAGGAGTGAGTACCATGACCAGCGCGAAGAAGATCTACCTCGCCGTGGCGGGCGGGCTCGTTGCCGCGGGCGTCGTCCTCGCGGGCATCGGCTTTATCGCCTCGGGCTTCGACCCGGCCGTGTTCACAACCCAAATCGACACGCGCGACAGCACCATCGTGCTCGGCGGCGTCGAGGTGGACGACCCGATGGGCCTCCCCCTCATCGAGCAGCTCGCCAATCTGGGCGAGATCGACACCTCCGACGTCGCGGACCACGCCGCGCCCTAGGCGCAGCGAGCCCGGGCGGCCCGTCCGCCAAGCTGCGTAAGCCGGCGAAACCCGAACCTGGATTGGCTACGCTGATATGGACAGTTCCGTGAGGGACGCGAGAGACAGGACTCCGGGGCGATCTCCGAGGAGGAGTACCTCGACTGGAAGTGCGGGTTCAGTGGAGCATGAACCTAAACCCTGTCTCTCTTGCTTTTTCTGATTTGTTGAGAAGTCGGCATTTGGGGGCATTTTGGATAGCGAACAGTTCAAACAAGAAGCTGAGAAAATAGAACAAAGCCTGAGTGCCTTGAGAGTCGCCGAGCGCAATGTAGTGATTCCCTTCATGAACGGTGACTTTACCCAATGGGATCTATATCTGGCATCTTCCTCTGAGTATGCGATGAGACTGATAGACGGATTTATCTCCATGCTCGAGTCGAGGAATCTTGTTTGCGTCGCCCAGCTTCTCCGCGCGCAGGTTGGAGTCTGCCTGCGGACATTCGCGTTATTCGCCGCTGAAGACCAAGATGACTTTCTCAAGCAGGTGTTTCAAGGTGTGCCTGTGAACAAGCTGAAAGATTTCTCGGGTGAGAAGATGTCCGATGGAAGACTTCAAGACTTACTCGAGAAGTTCGATCCAAAGGTAAAAGATGTATACAAGGTGACGTCTGGATTCGTCCACTTTTCTACTGATATTCTGCCGAGCATGGGTGCGCCTGGGGAAGGCTATAAGGTCGAGTTTAATTTTGGAGCCGAGTCCAACGAGAGAAACAATGTGCCTCTCGTGGAATGCGGCAAGGCGTTCTGCCACTATGTCGACCTGCATCTCCAGATGCTCCATAAGGTGATTGCTTCGGATGAATGGTATGCCGATCGATTCCGATGGTCCTGCAGACGAAGCCTCGACAAGCGAGAAGGTTTAGGTCGAACGCATTGACGCTGCCTTGACAGCATCCCGATAAAACAACGAATGGGAGGTTCCCTGCGAAATGTGCGCCTCCGCCTCTTCTGCGCGGCGTTGGCTTGTTGCGAGAGCCGATTCCCGTTTCATCGCTTCTCTCGCTGATTCGCAAGCGCTTGCTGCGCCCTGGTGTTCATTGCCGGCGTTCTTAATGGAGATGAAGCTGATGATCAAGAAAGGGTCAAAATCGGGGATGCATCCCGTTTTAGGCCGAAAACTGGGACGCGTGGGCAGGAGCTATGCAAAGATAGCGGCTGTTGGCCTTGCGATCGGTCTTGCAATGGCGCTGTGCGCATCATTCGCGAAGTATAGGTACGAGCTGACTGCTTTCTGTTTAATGACTGTCAATCTCTTCTGCTATCTCCTTTCACTTTTACTCAGTAGTTATAGCTGAACGTTCTCAGATATATAAAATCATTCCTTCCATTTTCCGAAAGCCGTTTTATGAAATATCAGAAATAGCTAAACGAGTAATTGCACTCACTTCTGAATCTGATCCAATTGCGCTCCGACTTAAAGATTTCTGTTGTCAGGTTCATCTGCCAGATAATCGCGCGGAATATAGTCGACGTGATAACGCTTTTCAAGTTTCTCGATGAACCGGTCGACCTTTCGAGCATTTTGATAAACCTTTTCAAGCGTACGAAAAACAGCTTTCTCGTTGTACGCGGGAAGGCCCTGAGCATTCACAAAATACATCAGCTGGTTGAGGTTCGTTCCTTCCTTCAATAACTCGTGATGAAGCTTTTCCACTTCAGCGATATCGAAATTGAATGATTCGATCTTTCCGTAGATCGCGCTGCGGCGAACCAGTTCGCTTGCAGAAATACCGAGCGCCGCTGCACGCTGCTCAATTGCCTTTTTTTCTGGAGCAGTGAGCATTACTTGGAACGGAACACTTCTTTTTTCAGAAATCGGCTCGCCACGTTCATCGGTTTCACGCGATGCCTGTGCTCTCCTGTAATCCTCCTGTTGCTTATGGAGGGCCTTTTTCTTCCGATCGAGAACTTGCATTTCATCATCGAGATCATCAAGTGAGATTTCCCGATGAATCAGCACAGATCGAATCAACTCAGCTTCCGTACAACCGGCTTGTTCGCAAAGTTGTTGATAGATCTCTTTCTCTTCAGGAGAAACACGAGCCTTTACGAATTCATTTCGTGCCATTTTTCTACTTTCTCCGGAGTGGCCTCCGGAAAAGTAAGCAAGAAATTGAGGATTGGCATCCGTCACCTCTTGCTATGATTGCCTAATTTTTTAGAAAGAGTGAACCCAACACGCAAAAAGTGTGCTGTAGTTCACTCTTTCCCTTTTCTCCGTGACAGGAGAAAAGCAAGATTCGTAGATCATGATAACAGGGACTACGGGCCCGGTTATCATGATCTACGTACATCTTGCAATCTCCGGAACGGTGATTGGGCGAAACGCAGTGTAGACGTGGAATGAGAGGCCTCATTCCAAGCGAGAGGCCTCGCGGCGTCGTAACCGCGCGAAGACCGTGAGCGAAAGCGAAATTTTAACGCGAAGGATGCTGAATGTTAGAAATTCGCTGTAGCGAGAGCGGAGCGGTAATGCGAATGCGAGGGGTGCCGAGTGTTTGCATTGCTGCGAAGCGGGTTTGCGGCGCCCGCGCCGCAAACATTCGACTTTATCGAATCGTTTTTCGATACGCTTACGAAAAAGTTGAGGCACCTTTCGACAATTTCAATGGCGCGGAGAGTCGTTAGCGTGACTCGCAGCGCTGTTGGATTTGTCGAAAGGTGACGCGGCTCGCATTGCGAATCGAATGGCGAGTTGATTTTCATGCGGCGGTCAAGCCGCCTATGATCGCGACCAGAGGTCGCTATCGATTTTCAAAACTCGCGTTTTGTTTTGACGCGAGTTGAGATGCGAAACGAAAAACCGAAACGCCCGCGCGCGCCGTTTCGACTTTTGCGCGGGCGCGATTCGAATCAAACGAAGAACCAGACGATGAGATTTTGAGTTTCGCGTTTTAGATCTCAGAAACCAGATCTAAAAACTGCAGCGTTAATTTCACTTCGCCAACAGCATTACGGCGCGAGCACATCCAACGGAACAACTTGGACGCCGCGGTCGGTAACATAGGCTTGTGAACCAAATCCAATGATTGCAACTTTCGAAACCGGCGGGTTGTTTCCGGCGGCAACCATACGTTCCTCGACAGCAACAAGATTGTCAGATGCCTCTTCGATTTGAGCAGAGCTGAGCTTAACTTCAACCGGGATCCAGGTCCCGCCAGGAGCCGCAATGACTGCATCGACCTCTAGATCGCGAGAATCGTGATAGTGGTAGAGGCTCATTCCGTTTGCTCGTGCATAAACCCACAAATCATGGAGCGCCAGCGATTCAAATAGTAGTCCAAGCGTCTTGAAATCTAGCAGCAAGGTCTCCGGAGTCGCCCCGAGCGCAGCGGCCGCCAGTGACGGGTCAGCAAGATGATGCTTCTTTGATTCTCTTAAGTGCACCGGAGATCTCATTGCTGGATTCCATGCGGGAATATCGCGAACGAAGCTGACCCGTGCGAGAAGAGATATATACGATGCCGCCGTTTGTCTCGACACATCTCCACCAAGGTCGGCAACAAGCGTCTTGAGTGTCGCCAGAGTGGATTCATTACGCGCAAGCGATTCGATAACAGCTTTGACCTTTTCAGGATCGCGCCGAGAGCCATCAACACGAGACAAATCTTCTTCGGCAACTATGCCGATATAACGTTTTGCCATCGCCGACGCAGCCAGCACATCGCGCCCGACCGCCGCGGGCCATCCACCGCGAACAACGCACTCGGCAATCGAGGCAGAATCCAACGATCCGAAAGCGCCATTGAACTTTTCGCCAGAAATAATACCCGACAGCTTAACCGCACCGCTAGATTTCCCAAGTTCGAAAAGCGTCATGGTGTCCATGCGCAATTTAGCGAACCTTCCAGCACCGCTGTGCATCGGCCGCTCATTGTCTCGCGGTGTCGCCGACCCCGTAAATATGAACTGGCCAGGCTCGCCGCCGCGATTGTCGCACTCAAACCGCGCCGCGTCCCAAAGTTTCGGGACCTCCTGCCATTCGTCGATCAGCCGCGGCACCTCGCCGGAAACGGCAAGCGCCGGATCCGTCTCGGCACGCAAGCGATTCTCGAAGTTGCGCGACGGGTCCATGAGAAGGAGCCTGGACGCCGCACGGGTCCCGGCTGTGGTTGTCTTTCCACACCATTTCGGTCCTTCGATGAGAACGGCACCGAATATCCCTAGCATCTGGTCGAGCTCATTTTCGATAATTCGAGTGTAGTACTTTTTTGGCATATTTTTCACCATTGATTACCAGCACGTTTAACCGAATTTACAGTTTTCATTTAACCAGATTTTGCTTTTTTGATTAACCAGATTTACGCATTTCAGTTAACGAAACAGATTAAACATGACAAGTCAAGCCACGACAGGCGCGCGTCGTACTGCGGCAATCTCAGTATTATTTAGATTTACTTGCTGACGGAATTGACCCGAACAGCCTGTCACCTCTTCATTTCAATCATCTATACACAGTCAGGAACGAAAATTACGACATTCTTGACGTGCTCGCGCGTGCTGATACGTATTTTGATTTGATAGACCATTTTAAATTCGCAACCTACCTTATGATTCATCGAGATGGTAGAAGCATTGAAGATATTTTTGAAATGCATCGCGATCGTGATGCATTTGCCGTTGCAGAGAGCTATACGGCAACTCTAGATCAAGCTGGGGTGTATTATGCGATTTCTTGTTTCGAAATCGACCGGCTGGCAATAGTTCGTCGAGAAGAAAGAGCGCAGGATGTCCTATCCTATCGATACCCTGTTCAAAAGCTTTATCAGCTCTTCATTGAGACCATGAACATTTCAGGCTTCGAATCAGTGGCGAGCACCCCGACAAAAATAGTCGTTAGGAGTGTCAAATGAATAAGAATGCCACTACGCAACTGCACATCTATTCCGCCTTTTTCGTTCTCGCGGGATTTGTTTTAAATCGGGGAGTGTTTCTACTTTTCCTTGCGGAGAAAGGAATGTCTGTCACGCAAATCGCGCTTTATCAAGCCCTGTTTAACATTGCAACGGTCGTCCTCGAGCTGCCAACAGGGTTGATAGGCGATTTCTTTGGAAAGAAGTTTTCGATTCAAGTGGGCGTGCTGCTGCTTTTCTTCCATACGGCTGGCATGCTGTTGCTCTCAGGTCCCTTTCTCGTCGTGCTTTCCCTTGTTGAGGCACTCGCCTACTCCCTTCAATCGGGATCCGAACAAGCGCTTTTATATGAAATTGCCCGGAATGCCGGTCAAGGAGAGCGCTTCCTCACCATCAATGCTCGGTTGCTTGCCGCGCAATCAATCGCTACGGGAATGGCAATTGTGCTCGGATCTTTCATTGCCCAAGTGTCTTGGAGTGCCCTCTACATATGTGTCTCCGTTTTCTATCTCCTGCAGCTTTTCCTCCTGTATCCCATTGAGAGGACGGAAACGTCCCGTTCTGAAAGATCAGAAAAGGGGAGGTTTGACGCAGCCAAGATGTTCAGACGCGAAACCTGGCGTGTTGGAGAATCCGCTTTTGCGGTACTGCTTCTTCTAATCGGCACAAGCATGCTCGATGGATTCTATGGGAGTTATTACAACTTGAATCAGTTGGTATTCGACGCATTTGATGCTCCCGTCTCCATAATAGGAATCTTTTTCGGTGCATCCTATGCAGTAAATGCGACGGCCTACATTGCAGCAGATTTCTTCTCGTCGCGTTTCGGGAAAAGAAATACCATGCTCGGCTCGATGCTAATCGAGGCTGGCCTTTTCATGATTCTTCCGTGGTTCGCTTCGAATCCGTTGTGTTTGTTTGGCCTTAGCATGGTGCTTTGCTTTCTCCCAGAAGTGGTGTACATCACTTCGGAAAACTTAATCCAAGACGCGATAGCGGACGATCTCCGCGCGACGATCCTTTCCGTCGCGTCTCTGGTAAGGGCCCTCTTTTCCGCATTGTTTTTCTCCGTATTTGGACATATGTTGGGGTTATACCCCATTCAGATGGCGCTCGGTATTATTGGCGCAATCGCGATAGCAATTACCGCCGTTGCTTCATTGAAAATGGCAGGATTACATGTCTCCAAGAATTGATATATCGATTGACGAGCTAGCGCGATCGATACATCTATTTATATATCCATCCATCTATATAACTCCCGCGTCAGCCTGTAACAAGCGTTTTATCAGCAGCGTGGTGACGATTGACGGTAATCTGTGGTGACGATTTTCCATTTTCACAGTTCACAGCAGAGTGTTCAGTGAGATGAACCGTAAGATGGATAAATTTAGCTGACGCCTCTCATGAGTTCAGCAATGCTGATTTGAAATCCGTCGGCAATCTTCTTGAGATTTGAGAGGCTGACATTACGCCGCCCGACCTCAATGCTCGCGTAGTAGGAACGATCCATTTCAATCAAATTGGCGAACTGCTCCTGGCTGCACCCGAGTCCAGCGCGGAGCTCTTTGCATCTCATGCCGAATGATTTCTGAAGCGTCTTCGTATCCATGACAAAAAGAGTCATGGATTGTTGTATAAAAGCCAACGGACTATATACAACAATCCCAGTTAAGGCGCATAATTATCTCTATTGGAAAGCGCTCTGATGCCCAGTCGGATAGGGCACGGAAAAGGAATGGAACAGCACAATGACTCAGGGAAAGCATTTCGCTGCCGGTGGCGATCACTTCGCCGCACTGCCAAGCAAAAAGATTCACACTCCGAAGGGGATCGCGCGTCTGACCGTCACCGCGGCGACCATGGCCGCCATGACCGGATCGAGCCTCATCTCACCGTTCACGGCATTCGCCCAGACCGGTGACGGGGGCACGCAGCACCCCGCCGTGATGTCGCCGATCGCCGCCCACGCCGGCGCGGCATCCGGTACCGGCGCGAAATCCGCCGCACAGACCATCGCGGACCTGCAGAAGGCGGTCGACGAGGCGAAGGCGAAGGAGGACGCCGCCAAGGCATCCTACGATGAGGCCGCCGGTCCCTACAACGAGGCGGCTTCCGCCCGCGACCAGGCCAAGGCATCCTACGATTCGGCAGTCAGCGCCGGTACGGCAGCCGACCGAGCGGCGATGGACGAGTACGCCCGTCAGGTCGCGGAGGGCAAGGACGCCGCCGATGCCGCCGGCAAGGACCTCGAGCAGGCGAAGGCGGGTCTCGCAGACGCCAAGGCGGATGCATCCGAGAAGGACGAAGCGTACCAGTCCGCCCTCAAGGCGGCCCAGGCTGCCAAGGATGCCCTCGATAAGGCCAAGGCCGATGCCGTAAGCGCCACCCCGGAGGCAATCAGTGCCGCCGAGCAGGCCGTGCGCGACGCCCAGGCTGCCGTGGACAGGGCACAGGCCAATCTCGCCAACGCCAACGCGACGCTTGCCGATGCCCAGTCCAAGCTGGTTGCGGTCCAGTCTGCAAAGGATTCCGCCGATTCCGTCCTTGTCGCAGCCAAGCAGAACAAGGACGCGGCGGATGCGAAGGCCGCAGCCGCCAGCGCCGCCTACGAGAAGGCGAAAGCAGACCTCGCCGCAGCGGAGGCAGGCGCCAGCGGTCCGGAGTACGATGCGGCAAAACAGAAGGTCGCGGACGCGGAGGCAGCCCTCGCTGCCGCACAAGCGACACAGTCCCAGTGCGAGTCCGAGCTCGAGCAGGCGCAGTCCGCTGCAGCAACGGCACAGACCGAACTGAATGATGCCCAGGCGTCCCTCTCCGCGAAGCAGCAGGCCGCGACCGATGCCGAATCCGGCGTGAACGCCGCCCAGTCCGCACTCGATGCCGCGAACGCCGACCTCGATGCCGCCAAGCAGGCGAACGTCGACGCCATCGCCAAGCTGGATGCAGCGAAGCAGGCTGTCAAGGATGCCGAGTCCGCCAAGGCAGCCGCCGACGTAGAGCTCGCGAACGCCAAGACCGCAAAGGATACCGCTGACGCCGCCGTGAACGCCGCCCAGCAGAAGGTCGACGAGGCCCAGGCGGAACTCGATACCGCCGACGCGCAGCTCAAGCAGGGAGCCCTCGGCTTCTTCCGTGCCATGGGTGCCGATAACGCAGTCAACATCATCCTGAACGCCAAATATGCCGGAAAGACCGAAGTCGGCAACTCCAAGGACGCCACGTCCCTTGATAACATGCTCAATGCGATCAGGTGGATGAAGTCTGTCAACGACTACCGCAAGTCGGTCGGCCTGTCCGAGCTCCAGGTCACCTACAAGCTCATTGCCGGTGCCATTGCGGATGCCAACTACAGTGACACCGTGCTCGATCATGCCCGCCAATATGATTTTGCCGAAAACCTGGCATGGAATTACGGAATCGATCCGAGTGGGCAGTGGATCGAGCAGGAGAAGGGCTTTTTCGACAAGGCAACGGAGGCCCTTTATGGAGTCACCGGTCTTGTCGGCAAGGATGCCTATGATTTCTATGCAAAGAACGGCGTCGCAATCAACCATTGGGTTGCAGACAACTGCCGCTGGGAGAACGGCAGCAGCGGCACCGTCGGCCATTACATGAACATCATCAATCCCGAACTCGCCGTTATGGGAATGGCAACCTGCACCAAGGGCACCATGTCCGGGCTTCAGACGCAGTGCTACACCGCAGAGATCTCCGGCTGGTCCGGCTCCGGTTGGAACACGAACCCCATCTCCGTCGACGAGTACGAGCAGAAGCTGACCTCCTATATCAACGGCCTCAAGAACGCCAAGAGCGCACTCGACGCAGCCAAGGCCGATCTCGCATCCAAGCAGCAGGCAGCCACCGACGCCGCTGAAACCGTCCAGCAGAAGCAGGACGCAGCGGATTTCGCACGGGCAGGTGTCGATGCCGCGAAGCAGGACGTCACCGATGCCCAGCGTGCCGTCGATGCCGCAAAGGCTGATCTCGCATCCAAGCAGCAGGGCGTCACGGATGCCCAGACCGAGCTTGATGCGGCGAAATCGGACCTCGATGCCGCCAACGCGGCAGTCGATACGGCAAAGTCGACCGTCCAGCAGAAGCAGGTCGCCTTTGATGCCGCCAACGCAGCCGTAACGGCCGCACAGACCAAGCTGGATTCCGTCAAGGCGGACACCGAGGCCAAGCAGCAGGACGTCATGGATGCGAACGCCGACCTCGCGAAGTTCTTCCAGGACGTCGTCGACGCCAAGAAGGAGCTCGATACCGCAAAGAGCGTCCACGACGCGGCGGCAGCCGACCAAGCCGAGAAGGCGACCGTCCTCGCAGCCGCCAAGCAAAAGGCGGACGCCACCGCAAGCGCCCTCGCGGATGCCCAACGTGCCGTCGATGCCGCAGAGGCGGATACTGGCGTTGCTGCCGACAGGCTTACCGGCTCCCAGACCGATCTCGAGGACGCACAGTCGAACCTCGACATCCTCACCGGTCTTGCCGCGAAGCTCGCAGAGGCACAGCAGCGCGAGCAGGATGCAGTAAAGGCCGTCAATGACACCAAGGCCGAACTCGATGCCGCGAAGGCGGATACCATCGCCGCCGAGTCCCTGGTCTCCGCCGCCGAACAGGCGAAGGCGCAGGCAGACGCCAAGCTGTCGAAGCTGAACTCCATCGATGCCGACGCGGCGATCGCTTCTGGCCATGATGTGAATGCGGATGACGCCCTCAACGCGCTTTTCGCCGCAGCAGTCGAGGCACGCGCCAAGGTCGCGCCCGCCAAGGCCATCCTGGACGAGAAGCAGGCCGCGGTGGACGGGCTCCAGTCTGGCTATGATGCGGCACTCGCCGCCTACGAGCAGGCGAAGTCCGACCGCATCGCAGCGGAGCAGAGGCTTTCCGATGAGATCGCACGACAGGAGGCAGAGGAGGCCGCAAAGCAGCAGGCGGCATACACCCCGAAGCACCTCGCCGGCACGGATACCGCCCAGCCCGGCAGCCTCGCCCAGACCGGCGACCGCGCGGGACTCATCGGCGAGACGTTCGTCATCGGCGGTACCGTCCTCGTGGCAGCCGGCGTCTTCCTCGATCAAAAGAAGCGCCGCGAGCAGATGTAAAAGCGAGCCGGGCGTTGGATATCGGCTGGTGTCCAACGCCCGGTTTCATGGGCAGGGAGATCGGTGTGAGAACAAAGGCTATTATCGTTGCGCTTCTGGTGTGCCTTTCGGCACCTCAACTTGGATGTGCCAGCGTTGCAAAGCAAGGAAGCGGCTCTACGGAAAGGGCCGCCACAGCGGTAAAGAATAAAGACAAAAAGAAGCCAAGCGAAGAAAAGGCGGCGCAAACCTCTGGAACCAAGACCGAGGAGAAGAAAGAATCCGACGGCAAGGACCAGAAGTCCGATGACTCCAAGAAGGAGGACAACAAGTCCTCCGACTCGTCGAAGTCGGATAGCAAGGGAGATTCCTCCCAGTCTAAGCAGAATTCCGGCAATTCGCAGGGTTCCGGCAGCACTAACTCTTCTTCCAACAGCGGTAGCCAGAAGAAGTGGGTTGCCGAGCAGGGCCACTGGGAGACCGATTACAGCCAGGTCTGGGTGCCGAATGTGGTGTATACGCGCCATCCTCGTTGCTGGGTCAATCATGGTGGTGCTATGGTAGGACCCTTCGATTCCGAAGATGCCGCCTATTCGTGGGTTCATAATGATATGGACAACGGCGGCATCGGAGGATCTGTCGTAAACGATTCGTATACCACATCTGAGGACCAGGGACATTATGAACAGCAGGCTACGGGACAGCATTGGGTTGTCGACGTCGCCGGCCACTGGGAGTAATGTGCATCGTTCCTCTCCTCTTACATTCGGTAAATGTTTATTTATTTGTGGGCGGCCGGTTCGGCCGCCTTTTTAGACGCCCAGTCTGGGAACAAGCGATAGGAAAGCAATCAAACGGGAGGCCGTTCCAAAAGAATCCGGCGGTGCCGGATTCTTCGGGCAAAACCTTCCGCAAATCGGTAAGGTCTTCCATCAACTTGCTCCAGCCCTCGCCCGGAGTCCGCTGCGCGGGACTCATCGGCGGTACCGTCCTTGTGGCGGCCGGCGTCTTCCTCGACCAGAAGAAGCGCCGCGGGCAGATGTAGGACAAATCGCATAACGACTCGGAAAGGGGAATCCCGCAAAAGAGCTTCCCCTTTTGCGTTTCGCCCGACACGGGTCGTTGAGGCAGCTTCAGCTTACGGACTGCGGATTAAACCGATCTACAGCTGTGACTATATGTCTGTGAGCACATGTTAGCCTGGTCTTATGGTCACATATTTTTAAGAGCGCCTATGTTTTACCGACCGTTTGTCAGTGCTTATTGAACAACCAGTCGAACCCGGGCTTACCGAGAGTCTGGCGCATCTGGCCGGTCTGAAACTCGGTATGGGTCCCGTCGGGGCCAATGACCGTGTTCATACCACCGGCTCACGGAACGACCGTCTTGGTCTCACCGGTCGTGAGGTCGATTCTCATGTTGCCGACCTGGTTCTCGACGTGCATCTGTCCGTCGCTGCCAAGTACGTTCTGGAGCATGTCCGCCTCCTTGAAATCGTCTTTTTGCCGACAGTATGCCCGAAACGAAAAGGGACGCAGCATGAGTTGAATCTATAATTCTTCTATAAGGTTTCTAGGGATTTTCTAGAAGAATTATAGTAATAAATTGTTGGCTTCCAGGTGTTGAGGCGTTTGGATTTGGCTATCTTCCTGCGGTAATACCGGTTAATAGACGAATTTTCAGGGTCTTTAGGTTAATAGTCGCTAATAGTCAGGTGCATGGGCACTATTAGGAACTATTAGGTTGAAGGCGAGCGATACACTTTGGATGGCGGCGCGGTGGGCGCCTGGTCATTTCCTTCCACCTTAATCTGCTTGTCTGCCGCGCCGTCGCTTCTCAAATAGCTAGGCCAAATCGAAGAACGCGCGGGGCGCCGGTGATCAACCCGAGAATGCCGATGGCACGGATAGGGCGGGGATGACGGCCGAAGTCGTTCGGCCATACGGTAAGGACCGTTGCAAAACCGAGGTGGCCCAGAAGTGCAAACACTTGCCAAAAGCCAGTCACCACAACCCCCTCCCTCTCCCAACTGAGTCTTCATTTATCGTATCAAGGCGCAAACCAGAAAGGTACGCGTGATCGTGATTGTATCTAGAAATCTTCTAGTAAGTTTCTATAAAACTTCTAGAGTATTTCTAGATTTGCAGGGATTCATGGGTTATGGAGCGTTGCGGTGCGGTAAAATGAATCTAGAAGGTTTCTAGAAATGTTCTAGAAGAATTATGGAGAGGACCGGTGCAAAAATGATCGTTTCGCTGATCAATCTGAAGGGCGGTGTGGGCAAGACGACGAGCTGCATCGCGCTCGCGACGGCCGCCGCTCGCGCCGGCAAGGAAGTCGTCGTACTCGACGCGGACCCGCAAGGATCGGCCACCTTCTGGGCCGATAACGCCGAGGACAACGGCGAGGAACTTCCCTTCGCCGTCGACGCCGCGAACCCCGCAACCGTCAAACGGGCGGCGAAGAAGTTCAAAGGCGATCCGGGCCGCTGGGCCTTCATCGATTGCCCACCCAATGGGGCCATCTTGGACGCGGCGCAGGACGCGTCGGACTTCGTCATCGTGCCGACCGGCACCGGCAACGCAGACCTCGTGAAAACGGCCGAGACCGTGAAAACGATGGAAGCGAACGGGAGGCCGTACGCCGTGCTTCTTACCCGCGTGCTGACGAACACCAACGGTTTCAAGGCTGCGCAGGAAAACCTTGCCGCCGGCGGTATTTCCTACTTCGACACGGCGATCCGCCAGAAGGAGGACCTGAAGGGCTACTTCGGGTTGCCGTTCGGATCGGCACTCTACGGATACGATGACGTCTACAGCGAGCTCAGGGAGGCCCTGAATGGCCGTTAAAAATAACTTCAATGCTTTTGCCAACAACAACACCAAGCCGGCCAAAAAGCGCCTCATGGACAACCAGGACACCGCACACAAGGGTGATGCCGGGACCGACGAGCGCAAGATGATTACGTTTTACGTGTCGGCAAAGAAGCACGCAGCCCTGAAGGCCTACTGCAAGCAGGAGGGCAGGACGATGACAGCTGTGATGCAGAACGCTGTCGATGAGCTGCTTAAAGAGGCGGAAAACGAAGACCGATAGGTTAGTTTCGGAATCGATGAGAAAAGGAGCCGATATGACTCAAAGCGAGAAACGCAGGAAGCTCAGCGGCGACATCACCACGGAGCTCTGTGGGCTCAGCGGGCTTTCGCAGGTGATGAACACATCCGAAAACGAAGCCCTGTTCGCGCTGGCCGACCTTCTCGGCCCAGCCGTAAACCGATTGCTCGGCCTGCTCGAAGAGAGCGACAATATTGATTCGTTCGCCATCCCAGAGGATGCCATCGAAGACTCGACGAAAACGGCCGAGGAGACGCGCGCCGAAATTTACGACAAGTTCGCCATCGAGCTTCATGGCCTAAAGGGCCTCGCAATGGCAATGGAGGAATCAGGGAGTGAAATCACGCTCGCTCTTTCAGACCTTCTAGGACCAGCCGTAAACCGATTGCTCAATCTGATTGAAGAATTGGAACAAGCATCCTGATATCGCATTTCGCGAACATATCTTAATCAAACGTCAGTCAAGAAGAGCACCGTAAGGTGCTTTTTCTTTATTGTAGGCTCTCAGATCCGATTTAAGGCATCGAAATAATGCAGTCTGAGGAATACGGTCGAATTGGTTCCAAAGTGTCAGAAATTCGATTCTGTGGCCGTTTCCGTGGTCTAGACGTGAGGTCGACTGAATGTCGGAATGGATAGCAGCTGAAGAAGATGCCCTATCTGTAGTCACCTCACGATTGCAAAAAGACGTTCGTCTTTCAGTGAGTTTCAAGCAAGGGTTCTAGGCCACTTGTGGCCCTCTCTCTTAATTCTCAATTCTCTTTTCTCTACATATATAGGGACATGTACTCATGCAACGTTAACCCCTATTTATCACGTACTGATGCAACATAAATGTGTACTCATGCAACGCTATGTGCGTACTCATGCAACGTTATGTACTGATGCAACGTTGCATCAGTACGCGTTAAGGGGTTATGACAACGCATTCAACCGTGAAGAAATAGATTTGAACATCGTGATATATACGGATATACTATTTGCAATGTAAATTCGGCCAGAAAGGTATTTGAGATGGAATCCAAGAAGGACGCAACTCCGTCCAAGAAGCGCGTGTTGCTCACCCTTCCCGTTGAGCTCGTGGATTATCTTACCGAGGTTACCGAGCAGACCGGAATGAACAAGTCCGGGTATATCGGCGTGCTTTTGCGCAACCAGATGCTTCATGAGCGCGAGGATCGGGCTGGCGATGAGGAAAAATAGGCAGAAAAAAAGACTCGCAGCCGCCAAGCAAATGAGTCTTTCTTTCCGACGTGATATCGATTTGTCAAGGACATCATACCATAGTACCTTCGGTTCTACCGCTGGTTTTTGTGGATGTACCTTGGCAGATGATGCTGTCGGCTAGAGGTCGTGATAATCATGACCAGCTTGGCCAACGCTCTGGCTGCCGCCGTCGGCAGTCAATCTGAAAAATCGAATGATGCCCCTGCGCCGTTCGTGTTCCAAACCGAGCTTTCGGTTGGTGGAGGCAATCTGGGTACTTCCGCTGCAGCGCCTGTGCTGCAGCGCCCCGTCGCAACCCGTGAGCTCAAGGACTATCCATGGCTTCTTGTGCGCCTCGGTCTCGTTTCGGTGGTTGGCAAGACGATGCCGAATGGGCGCAAATGCTCGATCGGAACCGTTATCCTGCTCTCGCATATCGGATCTGGTCTTTCCGAGCTTCGTGAGTCAACGGCTGTCGAACTTGATATCGATCGGTGTCGAGTGAGTACAACCATCAACGAGATGGTTGGTTGGGGATGGGTCGTGCGCTCGGAAAGCGGGGCTCTTTCGGTTGACTTTGATGAAATCGGTAACTTTGTCGGCATGTCCAAAAGCGAATTGATTAGCGGTCAGTTCCTTCACGTGCCGAGATTCATGCTTGCAAGTGATGCGTTCCACGATGCAGCCTGTGTCGTGTTCGGCGACCTCGTGTCCCAAAGTCTGCTGGACCACCCCCGCGGCGCGATGAAGAACCCGGAGCTGGCAGAGCTTCTGGGTATTTCCGTCTCCGCGCTCCAAAAGGCTAGGAAGCATCTTGCCGAGCAAGGTTTCATTGAGCTCAAGAAGCAGGGAAAGCAGGTCGTGCCGGAAATCGCGTCGGGGGCCGCTGTTGCTGCGGTCCGTCTCGAAGATGACCGCACACGAGCACTGGAAGCGATTCTCAAGAAGTCGAGAAAGAGAAACAAGTAAATGCGCACTGATGCAACGTTGCATCAGTGCGCATTAAGGGATAAATCTAGATATTTTCTAGAAAATATCTAGAAAATAGCAAATTATTCAACTGCGTACCAATGCAACGTTGCATTGGTACGCAGTAGGAAGGCCAAATATGCCGTTACCAACGAAACTCCCGTCCAACATCGAAGCAGAAAAGAAAGTGCTGGCCGCCGCCATGACGAACCGCGTTTCACGCGTGGAAATCGTGGCAAGTTGCACGGAGTCAGATTTTTTCTCGCCGTCGAACAGGACGATCTTCAAGGCGATTTGCGATCTTGATGCGAAGGGTATCGGGGCCGACTGCGTCTCCGTCATCGATGGGCTTCGGAGCAGCGGAAAGCTCGCTGCCGTCGGTGGCGAGGCATACGTCATCGAACTCATCTCGGACGACTTTGCTCAGGCGTCGTATGAGCACTACGTTGACATCCTGCGCCGTGACACCGCTCGCCGTAATGTCATCGCCGCGACCGCTGAAGTAACGTCGCTAACCAATAACCCGCCGATAGACACCGCGGAATACATCTCCGCAGTCCAGGACACCTTTCTCGCCGCGACCGAGCAATCCGTCCCAAGCGATTACAAGAGCATGGAAAGCGCTTTACGCCTCGTCCTCGATTCCGCCGAGGCGACCAGGACGGGCGGAGCGACGGACCATGTCAAAACTGGATTCTCCAAGCTCGATGAGCTTATCGGTTCGTTCGAGCCTGGACAGCTCATCGTCCTCGGCGCTCGGCCAGCGGTCGGTAAGAGTGCTTTCGCAATCAATCTGGCAACATCGATCGCAAGCGTTGGTACGAAGGTATGCCTCTTCTCGCTGGAGATGACTGCTACCGAAATAGGACAGCGCATACTCGCGAGCGCGTCGGCCGGCGCTTCAAGTGGCTTGACCATCGGAGCCATCAGGGATGGGCTTATCAAGGAGGGCGACCGCGCCCTGGCTGAGAACATCGTGGCATCCGTGAGTGCTCTGCCAATCGACATCGACGACACGCCCGGAACGACCGTCGCGTCCATTCGCGCCAAGGCGAGGCGCATGCTTCGCGGGCAAGGAAAGGGAATCATCATCGTCGACTACCTGCAGCTGGTTGATGATCCCAAGGGAAGCAAGTTCGAGAGCAGGAACGTTCAGATCGGCAAGATCTCCCGTTCGCTCAAGATCCTCGCAAAGGAGCTTAACGTTCCCGTCATTGCGTTATCCCAGCTTTCTCGGCAGGTTGAGAATCGCGTCGGAAAAGTGCCCCAGTTGTCTGATCTTCGCGACTCCGGCTCGATCGAACAGGACGCCGATATCGTTATGTTCTTGGACCGTTCAGCCGACGATCGAGAGGCGAACATGGATGGACGTCCGGCCAAGGGCATCGCGAATGTCATCGTTGCTAAAAACCGAATGGGGGCGACCGGGACTGTTGAGTTCGTCTTCAAGCCGGAGTACTGCCGGTTCTACGTTGCCGCAAGAAACGTAGCGCGATAATGCGGTGTATTGTGTACTCATGCAACGTTGCATGAGTACGATTTTGCCCAATTTCTAGAAGATCCATCGCAATAGATGGATTGAAAAAGGGGGATCCATATGTATGGACCGGTGAGCAAGGACGGGCCGTCGATGGAGTTTGGCGAGGTCGGCGAGGAGATCAAAGATGAGGCACGGCGCCGGGTGGTGAAAGAAATCGTCGCAAAGCTCAAGGTCGATGCCGACGATGTCACCGAGATCACTGGAACCCCGGTCGAGGAGATTGATCCTTTCTGGAGCAAAGAGAACCAGAAACACCTAGAGGTAGCTGCAGAAAGGCTTGATTCCGGTAAGGGAGAGATGCACGAGCTCATCCCTTTAAATGACTGAAGCCGCCCCTACTAGGGCGGCTTCAGCTGCTGGGAGAAAACCCCAAACTGTTTCCATCCGCGCAGGGCGCCGGCTCTGCCAAGCCTATAAGCGCTCCCGTGCGCTATATGCATCCTACATTCTTATAGGCTTTCTTTTAGTACAAGCTTCATAGTTCAACCTGCAATTGTCCCAATGAATTACCTGCAATTGTCCCAATGAATTACCTGCAATTGTCCCAACGCAGCAGATAAACAGTATAATTTCTCTGTTTAAGAAGTGGGGTGCACTAGTGAATAGATATATAGACCGATGCGTCGATCGGCTGATCGAACGAGACCTCGTCATTTTCGGCGCGGTACTTGTTCAGGGACCGAAATGGTGCGGGAAGACGACGACGGCGCACCGCTTTGCGGAGTCATCTCTTTCTCTCTCCGATCCCGCTGGCGGCTTCGCGGCGCTTCAACTCGCTCGCCTCGACCCGGCTCAGGCGATAACCGGTGCGGCGCCGCGACTCATCGACGAGTGGCAGGAGGAGCCGAAGCTATGGGACGCAGTGCGTTTCGAGTGCGATGCGAGGGGAGGGGAACCAGGGCAGTTTATCCTTACCGGCTCGGCGACGCCGAACGATGCGGACCGACCGATGCACAGCGGCGTCGGGCGCATCTCCCGCCTGCGGATGGACACCATGACGCTTTCCGAACTTGGCGTCTCGTCTGGTGCGGTTTCGATCGGTGCGCTGTTTGCAGGCGATCCCGTTAAAACATCGCTCGGGTCCATCGATGGCATCAGCGGTGTTGCCGATATTCTCTGCCGCGGCGGTTGGCCTCAGGCGGTCGGTAGGACGACCGCCGAAGCGATGCGGATATCGGCTGCCTATATCGATGGCGTGTGCGAATCCGATGTCTCAAGAATCGACGGAGTGAGACGCGACCCGGAAAAGGTCAGGTCCCTGCTCTGCTCGCTCGCTCGCAACGAGTCGACTCTTTCCGGCACGAAAGCCATTGAAAGGGATCTGGACGGCGACATATCGAAGAACACAATTGCGAGTTACATGGACGCGCTGCGACGGATCAATATCGTCGACGACATCCCGGCGTGGCACCCGGCGCTCAGATCCCCGGTGAGGTTGCGCCAGGGCGCTAAGCGACATCTCGCGGACCCCTCGCTCGCCGCGGCGCTGCTCGGCGCGAATCCCAAGTCGTTGACGGCCGACCCGAAGACCCTCGGCCTGCTCTTCGAGTCCATCGTCCTGCACGATCTCAAGGTCTATGCGGCGGTCAACGACGCCTCCGTCTCGCATTACCACGACGCCGACGATCTGGAAGTCGATGCCATCGTCCACAGGCGCGATGGGTCATGGATCGCGGTCGAGGTCAAGCTAGGAAGCCCGCAGGTGCCGGAGGCATCCGAGAACCTGCTTCGCCTAGAGCGGAAGCTGGTCGAGCGCGGGGAAAGACCGCCTGCGGCTAAGCTCATCGTCATCGGGTTCGGGATGCCTACCCACACGACGCCGGACGGCATCACCATCGCACCCATCGATACGATCGGCATCTAGCGCGCAGCGTATCGGCAGCCTCTCCTGCCATACCTTTCGGTACACGCGGGTGATTTGCAAGTACCGACTATTAGCTGTATCGTCCGCAAGTCCTGTCTAATAGTCACTAATAGTGACGGTCGGGCAACGAGTTCGGGCTATTAGCCTTAATGTCTCCTATCCTCGGCCTGCTTCTTCTTGCATTGAAGCCTGAACCAGGTTCAGTTGACATGGTTAAAAACGAGGGGCGACGCTTTTGCGTCACCCCTCGTCCCGGCCGGGTTGCTTTAGTTGTACACACGGTAGTTACACTTGAACTGGGTTATGTGTCCATAGCTGGAGCGGTACCAACCCGATGTATAGCTGATTACTTCTGGGCCTAGATATTCGTATCTCTTGTTGTAGCGAAGCTGACGGTAGGTCGTGTCGTACTCTGCTACGTAAAACGTGTCTCCAGAGAAGGCTTTGTACCGGTCCTTAACCGTCGAAGCCATGTACGCGGGTTCGACATCGCCTTTCTCC
>SKET01000584.1_pt1 | contig 29508 bp, 18 predicted proteins | sample 4841461 | NCBI WGS metagenome assembly SKET01 (sample SAMN11008802, study PRJNA524170) | human gut metagenome | biome: Human fecal sample; material: Feces; isolation source: fecal sample from pouch patient p5 | host: Homo sapiens | place: Israel: Tel-Aviv | collected 2014-02-13
GTCCCTCTCTGTATATGGTGTACTCATGGGTGTACTAAACCCTAGGAATCTTCTCGGAATAAAGTTACTATGGGTTCGGCGTTAGTCAAGGGAAAACCCGACTAATCCACTCGACTTTTTAGATGCGGGACATAATAATCAGGTTTGTTTGCCCCGCGTGCATAAGATTTGGGATAAATAAGCCTGGTATTTTGTCCCGGTAACGATGAGAGGGTAGGTATGCTCATTTCTTCTAAGGGCCGCTATGCCCTCCGACTGATGATCTATATCGCAGCACTTGGTGACGTCGAGGGCAAGATTGCCCTGCGCGAGGTCGCCGACCGCGAGCGCATTTCGCAGAAATATCTGGAGCAGCTGGTTCGTCCGCTTATGAAGGCGGGCCTGCTAAAGAGCGTGCGCGGCAAGGGCGGCGGCTACATGATGGCCAAGGACCCGGCCGAAGTGCGCGCCGGCGACATCCTGCGTGCCGTCGAGGGCAGCACGGCCCCGGTGGCGTGCGACGGCATTGACAACAGCTGTACCCGGAGTGACCTTTGCTCGACCGTTAAGTTTTGGCGCGGCCTGGACGACGTGATCGAAAAGTACGTCGACGGTGTGACGTTGGCCGACCTGGCCACCGTCCCCGAGATTAACTTTGACATTAAGCTGTAGGGCTGCAAATGGCATCTCTCGACAATGTGTACAGGCAAATCGAAGTTTTTGCTCGGGAATGCGACGCCGAAAAGGTCGTGCTGTTTGGTTCCCGCGCTCGAGGTGACAACTTGCCTAAGAGCGATATTGATATTGCTGTAGCAGGTTGCCGGGATTTCGGCCGTTTCTCATATTTGATCGAGGAGCGTCTTGATACTCTTTTAGATGTAGACGTCGTCAATCTCGATGAGCCCACTTCGCAGTCGTTGCTCGACGAAATAACTAGGGATGGTGTGGTCCTGTATGAAAAAATATGAGAACTTTGCCAGCGCCTTGGCGAATCTTGAGGATGCGCCCAATCAGGATCTCAACAATGATTTTGTTCAGAGTGGATTGATTAATAAGTTCAATCTTCAATTTGAACTGAGTTGGAAGCTCCTTAAGCGTCTGCTCGAGTATGAGGGTGCCACGCTTGCCGCGTCGGGGTCTCCTCGTGCCATCTTGAAGGAGTCCTACCGGTTCTACGACTTTATTGATGAGGCGGCCTGGCTAGATATGCTCAGAGACCGCAATACGAACGTCCATATCTATGACAACAAGCTCGCTCAAGATTTGATTCAGCGCATCTTGAACGTCTATATCCCCGCTTTCTCTCAGTTGAGAGACGGGCTGATGGAGCGTTACGGCGAGCTTCTGCTGGTGCCCGACGACCAGTTTGTTTAATTCCTTAAGATTTCGCGGAGGGTTGTTGCCGTTTACCGATGGGTTGTTGTGCAACAAACGGGGAGCTGTAATACTGAATCCATCTTTGCAAACTGCACTTTAACCACACCAATGCAGGGAGGATGTATGCAACCCAAGCATTCCGCGATTGTTGCGGGCCTGACGCTGGCGCTTTCGTTTGGTGCCGTTGCCGCACCCGCAACCGCTATAGCCGAGGAGCCCACGCCGGGCGTTGCCTCGGATGCCACCGATATCGATAAGGGCCTGTACACCCAGCGGTCTTTCTCGGGCGTGCTGAGGTCGGTTCAGGGTGTTTCGTTTGTCAATGTGACCGACGAGATGAAGTACTTCACCAAATACGAGAGCCACGGCAATTACAACCAGGGCTTTTCGTATGGCGACGGCTATAACGCGCTGGGCTATTACCAGTTCGATCGCCGTTGGTCTCTTATTCCGTTTATGAAGCAGGTCTATAACTACGACTCTGCTAAGTACGGCATGCTTAAGGACGCGATTGACCGCGGTGGCGAGATTTCCAACGGAAGCAACCCCATGTATGCGAACGGCCAGCTCACCGAGCTGGGTCACATCGCACAGGATGCCTTCCTGGGTGCTTACAACACCGATCCGGTTGAGTTCTCGGCGCTGCAGGATGCCTATGCGTACAACTCCTACTATGCGGTGACCGAGTCGTGGCTTAAGAACGCTCTGGGCATTGATATTTCCGGTCGTGCCGATTGCGTCAAGGGCATGGTGTGGAGTATTACCAATATGTGCGGCACGGGTGGATGTCAGGACTTTTTCCGTTGGGCGAATCTTTCCAACGATATGACCGATCGCGAGTTTGTGACCGCGCTTTCGAACAGCGTGGTTGATAACGTGGCACGCAAGTATTCGAGTCAGCCTCAGTACCATGAGGGTTGGAAGAATCGCTATAAGAACGAGCTCAAGGACTGCCTGGTCTACATTGCTGAGGACGAGGCCGCTGCGGCAACGCCTGTGGTGCCCGATCCTGAGTCGGAGCCCGCGCCCGCGCCGGCACCTCACCCGAACAAGGTGCCTGCTGCGCCTGCTGGGCCTGCTGGACCAACGGTGGAAACCGATAGCGATACGGACAATGGCGGCGAGACGGGCACGCCTTCGACTGGTGCTGGCAACAATGGTGCCGGTAATGGTGGGACTGCTTCGGGTGGAACGGAGTCTGCTGGCGGTGCCGGTGATTCGGGCTCTGGTTCAACCGGCGGTTCTGTCTCTGGATCGACCGGTGGTTCCGTTTCTGGCTCGACCGGTAGCGTCACCTCTAATGGCTCCACCGATGTTGGCGAGAGCTCTGGCACCGATTCCGACTCGACCGCGGACTCCGATGTCAGCAATTCGTCGACCGAGAACAAGCCCTTCGTTGGCAAGCAGCTTGGCGCCTTGATTGGGTCTTCGATGACGGCTGGCAACAACATCGGCTCGTCTTCTGACGAGAACGCTTCTGGCGAGGCTCCCGAGTCCAGGACTGATGGCGATGCCGATGCTTCGACCAATGCAGGCGCGAGACAGTCCGATGCCGATGCTCAGAAGGGTGACGACAGGAACGTCACCTCGACCACCATGACGACTACCACGACCACGACGACCAAGGCCTCGGGTGGCAATATGCCCAAGACGGGCGACCTCATCGTGATGGCGAGCCTTGCGAGCGCAAGCCTGGCCACGCTGGGTGCCACGTCTATCGTGAGCGGCAAGCACAAGCTTGATCAGCAGAACAAGGCTGCTGGGGAGGATGGTTCCGAGGAGTAAGTTCCTGGTCGCCTGATAATCTAAGAACTAGGATGGGGTCCGGTGCGAATGTATCGGGCCCCATTTTGTTGTGCAACGATTTGTTATGCCCCGTCGGGGCTATTGTTGCTACCGTTGCCCGAAACGTCTGCATGACGGCATCATTGCGGTTGAGTTGCTCGATACAATGGGCATCGTGCTGCGTTTTGGGGAGAAGTTACGGTGTCTGAACAGGCGATTTATGGTGATACTGCCTACTATGGCGTAGAGTTGATCAACCGCTCGGGTAACGGGGCGCTACCGGTCGGCGAACATGACTTTGCCGAGGCCATGGATCGATGCGTGCTAGTCGACAAGACGATGTTTATTGCCGATGTCTTGGATGCTGATGCTTCCGTTGTAACGTGTTGCCGGCCCGAGGGCTTTGGCAAGAGCATGAACCTGTCGATGCTTAAGGCTTTTCTGGAGCGACCCGCGGTCGGGCAGGTCGATCGGGGCCTATTTGCTGGTTCCCAGATTTGGGATGCGGGTGGCGGGCGCTATCGGGATGAGTATGCTTGCTATCCGGTGATATCGCTGGACTTTTCTGGCGCTGCGAGGTGTGGCCCCGCTGTTGCCGGCGTCGTGCGCGATGCCCTTTCGGGCGAGTGCGCTCGCTTGTTGGCGCTCTTGGAGGCTCCGGATTTAGCTCGAGATAAGGTGCGTCACATCGAACGTGTCGCGCGTGGCGTGGCGAGCGCGGACGAGGTTGACTCGGTGCTCGGTGTGCTCATAGAGCTGCTGGAGATTGCCTGCGATGAGCAGGTTGTATTGCTCGTTGATGGGTACGATGCGGCGTGGTCTCGCCGTGCGAGCGCGAGGGACGCTTCCGACGCCGATCCGGCAGAACTACTTGACCGTGTGCTGTTCGACGCCATTGCCACTGCGCGTGATTCGTTGCTGCTGACGTGTCTGATGGGGGAGCGTCCCAGTCCTGCCGAAGTGGCGCTTTCTTCGCGCGGCTGCTCGTATTGTCTGACGACGCCGCTGTCGGCGTGGTGTGACCGATGTTTCGGTTTTTCGGATGCCGAGGTCGAGGCTCTATTGAATCATGCTGGGCGCGAGGAATACCTGGATGATGCGCGTGAATGGCTCGAGGGGTATCGGTTTGGCAGGGCCTATTGCTCGAGTCCAGAGCGTGTGATCGGTTTTCTGGGCCGAGGCTGCACGGCTCCTGTGCGTGCCGATCTGTATGGATATGCCGATTGCCTGAGTAGGGTAGTTGCCGGGTGGAATCTCGACCGCCTTTCGGTCTTGTTTGATTTGCTCGAGGCCCATGGGTGCGCTGAGGTCCCGCTTTGTTTGGGCACTGCAGAGCCAGATGTCTCGCCTGACGATGGCATGTGGACAGCGCTGTATCTGTCCGGTTTTCTCACGACGGATATGACTGAGGAGCCAGAGCATGGCGATCGCCTCCGTGCTTTGCGATTGCCCAATAACGAGCTTCGTCAGGCCTTGCGTCTAGTGATTATTGAGTGGTTTGAGTGTGCCGCAGAAGACATTCGAGACGTCGATGCGTTTCGCGACGGGCTGTGCCATGGGAACGAGGATACCGTGAGGCGGGCGCTAAGCCGCATCTTGGGAGATGCGGGAATCGGTGCGACCGACCCAGATACGCCGCTGCCATATCATCTGCTCTTGCAGGGGCTCTGCTTTGGCTTGCCGGGCTATGCCAATCCTGCTTCGAGGCGAAAGTGTGGCGCGGGTCGCTGGGACATCCAGGTTTTTCCTACGGGCGCTGTGTTCGACGTAGCTGACACGATCGGCATGCTGGACGAGCGCCCGCTTATAACGATCAATATGATGTATGACCCCGATGTGGATGCGCTGGGGTTGGAATTGCTGGCCGTGCAGTCGCTACTCGACATAGAGCGCGACGGCATCGACGAAATTCGTGTACCACGCCCCGGCGTTGGCCGCATGCGCTGGGGGTTCGGTTTTGATGGGCAGCATGTGGCTACGGTGTGCCAACGGCTTTAAGCGCCGAGGTGTTTCCGGCTTCCGTTACTCGGTGTCCTTCATGGGCGGCATGGGCTTCCAGTTGGGATCCTTGATGATCTTGCGGGCGTCCTTCATGCCGCGCCGCAGCGCCGGAATGCCGGTCTTAAAGCACTTATCGACCGCAGCCAGGCGAATGAATTCCTTGCAGAAGGTCGCGGCATTGCCCAGGCGGAACAGCATGGGGTGGTAGTCACCGTAGATCTGCATATAGCGAGCGAGGAAGCCTCGGTTGCGCATGATGTAGTAACGGTTGGTGTCGCTCGTAGAGTTGAGCTGGCGCTTGCCGGCGATATCCCAGTTAGAGACGGCGCGGGCGCGCTTGAGAACCACGTCGGCCACAACGGCGGCGGAGAAGTGTTGGCTGGCTACGTAGCCGTAGCAGGCATCGTCGCCGTAGATGAAGAATCGCGCATCGGGCAGGCCGATCTTGTCGACCACGCGGCGCGAGAACATGCCGCCCTCAAAGCATAGCTGGTTCATGGCGCGGTAGCCCTCGGGTCCCAGGTCCCACTTGGCGATGGGGTTAGGGATGCCGAGCGAAAGGATGAGCTGGTACTGCCAAAAGAAGGCGCCGCCATCAAAGTCCAGGCGCGAACCCTGGATAACATCGTAGCGGTCGGTCCACTTGGCCAAGCGTTCGATGCCTTCGGGGATGACGAGCACGTCGTCGTCCATCACCCAGAACCACTGGGCGCCCAGGTCGTAGGCGCATTTGGTGCCGGCGGAGAAGCCACCTGCACCGCCGCCGTTTTCGAGCTGTGGTGCGTAGATGACGCGGTCGGTGCCGCCCTGCGCGTCGGGCTGCTCGGTGTCGATGCCCCACAGGTTGGCCAGGCGCTCGTTAAATGCGGCGCACATGGCCTCGGTCTCGCGCGAATTTTCGTTATCGACAATCACGATGCGCCAGGGCGCGGCAGTGAGCTTGGTCATAGAGTCGAACAGGTTGGCCAGGAGTTCCTGGCGCTTATAGGTGACGACAACGATGGCGAGCTTGTCGATGGGGGCGGGAAGGGTTGAAGGCATGGGGCAATATATCCTTTCACGCGCGGCGGGCGAGCGCTGCACGGAAGCTATCGAATACGTCCTTGGGACTGTCCTATTGTAAAGGCTCGGCGCACCTTGGCGGCAAGCTTTGAATAAAACGCAGGAACCTGCCATGGGCCCGCCGCATGATGTGGGGCTGCTTTGCCCGCAAGAGGCTCCATAGATTATATAAACGCCCGCTGGCGCGCTGACCCTTTGATACCATGAAACGACAGGTATTTCCTAAGGAGCACATTTGTCTACTAACGCCTCTGGCAGCCCTGTTCTGTCGCTGCTTATTCCCATTTACAATGTTCAGCGCTACCTGCGCGAGTGCCTCGATTCCGCCCTGGCGCAGACGCTCAAGGATATTGAGATCATCTGCATTAACGACGGGTCGACCGACAACTCGCCGGCGATTATTCGCGAGTATATGGAGCGCGATAGGCGCGTCAAGATGATCGACAAGGCCAACAGCGGTTACGGCGACTCGATGAACCACGGTCTGGAGATGGCGCGTGGCAAGTACGTGGGCATCTTGGAGTCCGATGACTTTATGGCGTCCGACGCACTCGAAAAGCTTGTCTCGGCCGCCGATAGCAATAATGCCGACTTTGCGAAGGCGAACTTTGATTTCTACTGGTCTAAGCCCGAGGAGCGCCGTTCGCTGCACGAGATGTTTAAGGCCAAGGACTGCGGCAAGCCAGTGCACCCGAGCGATACGACGCAGTTCTTTAAGCAAAAGCCGTCGATTTGGTCGGCCGTGTACCGTCGCGATTTTCTTGAGCGCAACGGCATTACGTTCCTGCCGACTCCGGGGGCATCCTTTCAGGACACGTCATTCGCCTTTAAGGTGATCGCGTGCGCCGATAAGGCTGTTTACCTGCACGATGCCGTGTTGTCGTATCGCCAGGACAACGAGAATTCCTCGGTCAATTCTTCGGCTAAGGTCTTTTGCGTCAATACCGAGTATGCCGAGATTGAGCGTTGGATTCGAGAGGATTATGCCCGCGACCACGCAAGTGATGACGTCGCGCGCATGCTCAAGTTCAATCAGCTCATTAAGTACGATTCGTACATGTGGAACTACGTGCGCCTGGCGCCCAAGTTCTATAAGGAGTTCCTGGTTCAGACTGCCAAGGAGTTCCAAGCGGCCTTGGACGCCGGGGACTTTTCGCTTGACGACCTCAAGCCGTGGAAGCGCGCGAATCTCGCTGCCATCCTCAAAGATCCCGAGGGCTGGGTTGACGAGCATCCGAGTTTTGCGACGGATGGTGCCTTGGGGCGTGCTAAGTATTACGCTTCGGTTGGAGGCCCAGGCGTGGTCGCTGCCTTCCTCATCGAATCGCTGAGGGGGTAGGTCGGCATGGGAGAGGCCTCGTGTCCTAAAGCTACCATTGTCGTCCCCGTTTACAACTCTGCGCGTTCCATTCAGCGATGCCTCGATTCGCTGTTGGCCCAGTCCGAGCGCTCGATTCAGGTTGTCTGCGTCAACGACGGTTCGACTGATGATTCGTTGAACGTGTTGCACCAGATCGCGCAGGCCGACGATCGCGTACTGGTGATTGACCAGGAAAATGCGGGTGTCTCGTGTGCTCGAAATGCCGGTATCGATACCGCCGAGGGTGAGACCGTCTTTTTTGTGGACGCCGACGATTATATCGATGTCCGGACGGTCGAGCGCGTGCTGCATGCCATGGAGTCCGCAGATGCCGAGGCCGCCGTTTTTGGCGGCGTTTGTGAACCTGCCGATGCTGCCCCCAAACGCGTCCAGCAACTCATGAGCCCCAAAGCCGGTACCTTCGGCGCCCGTGATCCCCAACTGCTGTTCCATTCGAATGCGCAGCCCTATGCCTGCCGTGCGGCTTTTTCGCGCGAGCTGCTCAATCGCGAAGGCATTCGCTTCGCCCCCGGTTTGGCTTTGGGCGAGGACGTCGTCTTCCAATTTGCGGCTTATGCGCTTGCCCGTAAGACCGTCGTCATGCCGGACAAGTTCTACCACTACGTGATGGAGAGCGAATCGGCGACGCACGAGTTCAACAGTGCCGAGGCTCGCGCCAAAAAGCTCGATGCCCATATGAGGATGCTCGAGGAGGTCTTGGAGGACTGGGCGGTCTACGGTCTTTTGGACCTGTGCCCCGGCGAGCTGATCACTTGGTTTTTAGACCTAATTGTGTTCGACCTGGCGCGCTTGGATGCCGATGACTTCCATCGCGTGGCGGCTCGCGTCAACATGGACCTTACGACGTTTTTGGGAACGGAGTGGGCGGATATGCCTGCTAAGGGCGCCGTTCGCCGTGTTGCCCAGAAGCTCGTTGCGGCGACCTCGGGCGTTTCGATGGCAGACGCCACGCTGTTCTATCTTTCGACTCGCGGTCTCAAAGCCTGCCTGGAGCGCTTTATCTAATTCTAAGCGCTGCCGCCCGCCGCAACTCGGCTGCTAAAATAACCCTGTTACACGCTATTCAACAGGAGGTTCTCTTGCAGAACTCTGATACGCCTAAAGTTTCGCTGCTTGTTCCCATTTGCAATGTCGAGCGCTATCTGCGCGAGTGCCTCGATTCTGCCGTGACTCAGACGCTCAAGGACATCGAGATCATCTGCATCAACGACGGTTCTACCGATAGTTCGCCAGATATCATCCGCGAGTACATGGAGCGCGACCCCCGTGTAAAGATGATCGACAAGGCCAACAGCGGCTACGGCGACTCGATGAACCGCGGCCTGGAGATGGCGCGCGGCGAGTACGTGGGCATCCTTGAGTCCGACGACTTTATGTTTGAGGATTCGCTCCAAAAGCTGGTCGCCAAGGCCGATGCTGAGCATGCCGATGTCGTTAAGGGCGACTTTTACCTGTATTGGTCCACGCCCACCGAGCGCCGTGAGCTGTTTGGGATCATTGACGAGCATATGACGGGCGCCGCGTATCGCCCCGTCGATCGCCCGGGCATCTTCTACCGCAAACCTTCCATTTGGTCGGCTATCTATCGGCGCGAGTTCCTCAACGACAATCAGATTCGGTTCCTTCCCACGCCGGGTGCCTCGTATCAGGACGCAGGCTTTAACTTTAAGGTTTGGGCTTGCGCCGAGCGTGCCGCGTTTATTGCGGACCCCATTTTGTGCTATCGCCAGGATAACGAGAAGAGCTCCGTTAATTCGCCCAACAAGGTGTTTTGCGTGTGCGACGAGTATGTCGAAATGCAGCGCTTTTTGGACGAGCGTCCCGAGCTCAAGGCTCAGCTTCAGGGCATTTTAATGCGCATGAAGGTCGATACGTACCGTTGGAATGATGAGCGCTTGGTCGATGAACTGCGCGAGCAGTTTTGGAAGAAAGCCTCGTCCGAGCTCAAGGCCGATTGGGATGCCGGTCGCTTTGACCTGTCGCTGTTTGATCCGCGTGGCGAGACCGACTTGCGTCTGATGGTCAAGTCGCCCCGCGCCTATATCGATTCGCGCTTTGACTTTAAGAAGCCGGGCAAGCTCAATACGTTTAAGCATTACTTTAAGATTGGCGGCCTGTCGCTGGTCTGGCGCGTGCTGACGTATCAGCGCACCTACGGCGACAACCCGCACCCCGATGACGTTCCGGCCGCACAGTAGGAGCGAGTGACTATGGCTAACCCCAAGATTTCCGTTGTCGTTCCCATCTATAAAGTGGAGGAGTGCCTGGCCTGGTGCCTGGACTCCCTGCTTGCGCAGGACATGCCCGATTGGGAGGGCGTGCTGGTCAACGATGGCTCGCCGGATGGCTCGTGCGATATTGCGGCCGCCTATTGCGAAAAAGACGCGCGCTTCACGCTGGTCGATAAGCCCAATGGCGGCCTGTCGAGTGCGCGTAATGCAGGTATCGCTGCGTCCACGGCGTCTATCCTCGCGTTTTTGGATTCCGATGACCGCTTTACGCCCGATGCATGCCGTGTGATCGTCGATGCCTTTGGGCGCGAGGACTGCGACGTTTTGACCTTTGGCGCGAATCCGTATCCGCTGGAGGCAGGGTATCCGTGGCTTAACTATGTGCTGAGCCCGCGCGATGTGTCGTTTGAAGGCTATAGCTCCGACCTACTGTTTAAGGAAGCATCTCGCCCCTTTGCATGGCGCACCGCCTGCAAGCGTGAGTTTTTGCTGGGCAACGGGATCGTGTTCGACGAAACCGTTAAGTATGGCGAGGACCAGGTCTTCGATTTTGCCGTGTACGGTCGTTCGCATAAGACCGCGCTTATCTCGAACAAGCTGTATGACTACCGCGTGGCGCGCAAGGGTTCGCTCATGGACACCATGCGCTATGACGACGAGACGCGCCTGCTAGAGCACGTGAAGATTTACTCCGCGGTGCTGGCTGACTGGCAGCGCGACGGTCTCGATGCCCAGCATGCCGATGACCTGGCATATTTCCTGTGCGATCTGGTGCTGTACGACGCGCTCAGGCTGCTGGGTTCGGACTGCGGCAAGGTGTTTGCTGCCGTTGCCGCGGCGCTTGCCGGTTCTGCCGTGGGTAGCGATGCTGCGCTCGCGCAATGTGCTCCATCTGTTGCTGCTATGGTGCGCGCGGCGCTTACCAGCAAGGCCCCCAATGTCCGTGAGTGCAAAAAGCTCATGTTCGATTACGACGTCTTGAGGTTTGGGCGCCTGGGTGCCTGCAAACGCATGGCAGCGAACGCCCTGGGAAAGCGAGAAGTGTAGATGAGTATCAAGCGTTTGGCACTTTGCCGCAGTCAGGGCCGTCTGTTTGTGCTGCTTCGTTTTGCCGGTCAGGATGTCGCCGCGCTTATTGAGCGGGAGGGTTCTCAAGCGTTTGCCCATGCGACGACGAGCGGCTCTTGTGTGCCGTCGCTGGTGCTCCCGGTCGATCACGGCCGCGTGCTGGCGCTTTGCCCTTCCGTTTCCGATTACGCGCGCGAGCTCGCCGTCTTGGTGCTTCCGTTTTTGGATGGCTCGTCGATGGATGTCGTTTTTGCATCCGGTGGCCAAAGGTTGGGCTCCATTCGCCTCGATAGCCGCGTGGCCAAGCTGGAATCCAAGATTAACTACAAAGCAAAGCCTGCGCTGTGTGCGCTCGTTCGCGACGCACAGCGCGGCGAGTGCTGCGGTCGCTACGAGATCGATGCCATTCGCTATTTGTCGGCAGACGCCGGCGCGGTGTGGCGCTATGAGGTTACGTGGGTGGGAGACCCCCGGTGCGCACCTGAGCTCCAGGTCTTCGATACGCATATGAACGCCATCGATGCCACCGTGCATGTGTTTGAATCGCAGGTCGATGTGCCGCAGCAGAACGGATGTCGCGTCAATAAAACGTATCTGAGCGTTGAGATGCCTCAGGATATACGAGATTTTGTCGCGATTGTGAGCGATCCCACGGAGCAGATTCAGAGTGGTTTTTGCGCTATGGATGGCCGCCTGTACAACGGCATGGTCGACGACAGCTGGAACCGCATGAAGGATGCGCGTGCAGACGACGCGGCTTATCGACGTTGGTTTGAGCAGCATCGCGCAAAGCCGGGCGATTTAGCGTGCCAGCGTGTCGCTTCGGTGGCTTTTGCCTATAGACCACTCGTGAGCATTGTGGTGCCGTGCTACAAGACTGATCGGGTCTACCTGCGCGAGCTGCTGGACTCGGTGCTAGCCCAGAGCTATGACAACTGGGAATTGCTGCTTATGGACGCCTCGCCCGAATGGGACGCGGTGTCCAATCTTGCGGCAGGCGCCCACGACGAGCGCATCCGTCGCATCGAGCTTCCCGGCAACGGCGGCATTGTGCTCAACACCAACGCAGGTATCGAGCGAGCGACAGGCGACTACGTCGCGTTCTTGGACCATGACGACATCCTGGAACCGGACGCATTGTTCCGCTATGTTGCCGCGCTGAACAAGGCTGCCGAGGACGAGCGTCCCCAGGTCCTGTTCTGCGACGAGGACATGTTCCAGAAAACGGGGGAGTGGGGCCAGCCGGTCTTTAAGACGCGGCTCAACGTCGACCTGCTCTATAGCCATAACTGCGTGACGCATTTCCTGATGGTGGAGAAGGCGCTTATCGATCGTATTGGCACGTCCCCAGAAGACGTTGCGGGTGCCCAGGACTACGACCTGACGCTTCGCTGCCTTGCGGCGGGCGCGCGGTTTGAGCATGTTGCGCACGTGCTGTATCACTGGCGCGTTCATCCGGGGTCGACCGCCGATGGCTCTGCCGATAGCAAGCCGTATGCCATCGAGGCCGGGCGCCTTGCGCTTCAGCGCCACTTTAACGCGCTGGGCATTTGCGGAACGGTCGAGGAGACCGAGACGCCGTTTGTCTATCGCATGCGCTATGCGCTGCCGGAGCCTGCGCCGCTGGTGAGTATTGTGATTCCCACTAAGGATCACATTGAGACGCTTGACGCCTGCGTAATGTCGATCGCCCAGAAGGCCGCGTATGCCAACTACGAGATCGTCTTGGTGGAGAACAACAGCGAGGCCCCGGAGACGTTTGCGTATTACGAAACCCTGCCAGAGCGCGTGGCTGCAGCATCCGAAGGCAAGGGCATCGCGCGCATTGTGTGCTGGCCGGGCGAGTTCAATTACTCCCAAATCATCAACTTTGGCGTGGAGCATGCCAAGGGCGACTACTTGCTGCTGCTCAACAACGATACCGAAGTCATAAACCCGGACTTTATCGAAGAGATGATGGGCTATCTGCAGCGTCCCGATGCGGGCGTGGTGGGCGCCAAACTCTATTTTGCCGATCATCTGGTACAACATGCCGGCATTTTGGTTGGCGTGCGTGGCGCACTTGCCCATGCCAACCAGGACTTCTCGGCAAAGCGCGAGGGCTATCTTGCCCGCGCTGTGCGCCCGGGCAACTTTAGCGCCGTAACGGGTGCCTGCCAGATGGCGCGACGCGACGTATTTGAGCGCGTCGGCGGCTATAACGAGGAATTCGCCGTTGGCTTTAACGACGCTGACTTTTGCCTTCGTGTGTGGGAGGCGGGCTACCGCACCATCTTTACGCCCTATGCCGAGCTGTATCACTACGAGTTCACCTCGCGCGGCAGGGAAGAGGCCAACGAGGAAAAGCTGCGCCGCTGGAAGCGCGAGCAAGCGCTGTTCATGCAACGCTGGCCGGAGTTCTTCTTGACGGGCGATCCGTGGTTGGGGCCGAACTTATCCGCTGAGAGCGAGTATTTCTCGCTTTAGAAAATGGATTTTAGGAAGTCCTCAACTTACTTACGATATGAGCTGAGAAGAAAGCAGCGTCTAGGCGATTTGCTGCAATGCATCACGATAGCTCGATACTTCCGCGATACGTTTATACAGACTTATACAACTGGATATAATCGGATATAGTCTACGATAAACTTTTAAAGCTAAGATTGACCAATAATCGATTCCCTAGAAAGGCAAACAAGTGAGCGCCACAGCATTCCATAATCCGTTTCGTCCCACTGCCGGCGCTGAGCCTCCGCGCATAATTGGTCGCGATGATATCGCTCTTGAGTTTACCGAGAGTTTGAATGCGGGAATTGGTGCACCTGCGAGGCTCATGCGCATTGCTGGACCGAGGGGCTCCGGAAAAACTGTTTTGCTCTGCGATCTTAGGGATCGTGCGCGAGAGCTTGGTTGGAAGACCGCTATTGTTTCTGCTGGCCCTGACCTATTGTTGGACTTGCGGGATCAGGTTGCTGATTCTTCTCTTGAGGCCAATGCTTCGGTCGGCGTAAACGCCGGCTTTGTTTCTGCGAAAGTCGATGTTGCACCCAAAGAGTCGAGCCTTAGAAAGCTGCTGAGTTCGGCAGCGAAGTCATCCAAGGGTCTTTTTATTGCCATCGATGAAGTTCAGGACGCTCCGATTGACGATATGCGTGCCATTGCGTCTACGGTTCAGCTTTTGATAGGGGAAAAAGTAGATATCGCACTTGCCTTTGCCGGCTTACCCGCCGGCGTTATGGATCTTATTAACGGCAAGGCGCTTACGTTCTTGCGTCGTGCCCTCCCTGAAGATCTGGCGCCTATCAACCAGGTGGAGGTAGCGCTCTCTATGGGCGATAGCTTTGTCGCGACTGGTTTGACCATAGAGGACGATCTTCTGTCGAGAGCCGCTAAGGCCACTAAGGGCTATGCCTATCTGGTGCAACTGGTCGGTTATTCCATTTGGCAGCGCGCCAACTTGCATCGTGCCAAAAGTGCCATTGTGAGCGAGCGCGATGTTGCCGAAGGCATTGCGCTGGCAGAGGCTCGTTTTCACGATGTTGTTCACGAGCCCGCGATTTCTGGACTGGGGCCTAACGATATCAAATACCTTTTGGCGATGTGCGAGGACAAACAACAGTCCAAATCATCCGAGATTGCTAGGCGCATGGGTAAAAAGACCAATGAGATCAGCTCTATTAGGGCAAAATTGCTACAAAGAGAGGTTATTCAGGCACCACAGAGGGGCTACGTGCAGTTTGCCGTGCCGGACCTAGATATCTATCTGCGAGAGAATGCCGAGGAGATTCTCGAACGGTTCTAGGTCGAGAGAGGGCGACGTCACCATCTTTACGCCGTATGCCGAGCTGTACCACTACGTGTTCACCTCGTACGGCAGGGAAGAGGCCAACGAAGAAAAGCTGCGCCGCTGGAAGTGCGAGCAGGCTCTCTTTATGCAACGCTGGCCCGAGTACTTTGTTGGCAAGGATCCATGGCTTAACTCAAACCTCAGCTCAGAAAGCGAGTACTTTGCGCTTTAGATTGCTGAAATGTCCTTCGGGAGTTGGCTGTCTGTTGATATGAAAGACATTGAGAAATAGGGGGGGGCTAACGAGCCTGTAACGGTGACGAGTCGTTAGCCCTTTGGGCTAGTCTTTTACAATAATTAATGGATCTATTAGGTTAACAAAGTGTTTTGCAAATTGCGTCTTATCATTTTGCGAGGAATAGTAGTCTTCAACGCTATCAAGTAGCTCAGTGATTAGGTCACAAATGGGTAATTCGATAATTGGATTGCCAGCCTCTATGTTAATCGCTAAAGGCCTTCCGTCTCCAAAGTCTGAATTTATTAGCTGGAAGTTGACTTCGTGCCCAGATTTCAAATTTAGATCCAAATTTCCGCTGTGAACAATTGAGCAACGTATTTTATAGATGAACTTTCCGAAATCATTTCCGTTTAGCATACTTTGGTCATGAATAAAAGCTGAAGTGTCAACAAATTAGTTGATCCAACGGCTGTACCGATCTCCTACTGTTTTTTCGTTTGGATACTCGACTTGAGCGCAGACGTCTGGCAGCGTGAGAGAAAAACATAGAGCTGAATAATAAGCTTTAGCATTTAGCGCCCTGCGTGCATCTTCAATGTACTCCAGCATAACGAACTCCTATAATTGCCAAAGTTATTAATTTAATTATAACGAATACTTGTCTACCATTTGGTATGGACGCATATAGCATCTCGTACAGCTATTAGCGGCTATTAGCGGATAACAAATAATATGTTCCATATATTGACGGTTTTCTCGAAACCCTCTGCATGGTCAACAGCGTCAAGACGTCTCGGGGCAGGATGATCTATCGCAGGTTGAAATAGGGTGTTAACCGGGGGCAAATCACATCCGCTACAGCTGTGTTGCCAGTAGCATGTAAGAAGGCTGGCAAATCTCTTGCTATACTCGAATCGCTTATTTGAGGGAAAGACTAAGCGCGGGGCCATGCGGTGCCTGAAACGTTCATAAACGTCATACAGAGAAAAGCCTACAGGGAAGTGCCTACGCGGACTAAGAGATGACACGTGGACGCGTTTTCTCTCGGTCGGAATACGCAAATGCCTTTGTTTTTGTAGGTTGATTTTCAGCCCCAGCGAGCACTTTGAACGGATAGCGTGTTTCCGCGCCTAGCCGAACGGCCCTGGACCGTGCGAGGCGGCCCCGGGCCGTTGTTTTCCCAGTTGAAGGAACGGTGGGGATGTGTTTCGACGGGTCCGGGGCCATGCTTCGCCAGCCCCTCGGCTCCGCTTCCTAGGCTCAGCCGAACGGCCCCCGCGCGCCTATCCACGTGCGACATCGCGAGCGCGAGGTCGGCCGGCGCGAGCCGGTCGAACCTGAGCTCCTGGCCCTTCGGCAGCAGCTTCCTGAGCCGTCCCTCCAAGCGCTGCGGGCGCCGCAACCCGGGCACTTCGGGTCCTGCCGATAGGCCTCGCGGTCTCGGCGAGCGTGCCGGCGCCGACCTCATCGCTGCAGCGCCTCTCGTCGACGGCTTCTCTGAGCAGCAGGAGCTCGTCGGCGGTGAGGCCCGTCACGAGCGCCCTGAAGGGGTTCGCTCTTCCCATATGGATCTGTCCCATCCGCCTGAACGCCCACATGGAAGGATTGTCGCCAAACAAAGATCCGGGTGGGCGCTCGGGCAAATTCTCTGTTTGGCTGGGAAGGGCATAGCATTTGGGGACCGCAGGGCCCCCGGTAATTACCTGTTATCTAAACTGTTAGATTTCGAATGGTGTGTCAGGAGTTCTCCCTTAGGCATTTTGCGGCTATAGGGACAAGGTCGAACATCGTATGAACGACGTCACCCGTGTTTGCAACGGTTGCCGTGAACTTGCCGTTTCCGAAATCCATTAAATGGTAGAGATTGATTGTTAGATCCTTTTGCGCGGCGATCCTCAGAATCCAGTAGGCGCAATTATCACCGCAATTTGAGGCGTTATATATATTCTGCGGCATAAAGTACATAAGCAGTAGTGTTTTGGTGCCGCTGGATAGTTTCTCGGGAGGAATGACGCCTAGAATCTTGGTATCGATTGCATTGGGGCCCACCACGGTGCCTTTATCGATGGATTTAATGACCCTTTGGGCAAAGGAGTCTTGAAACCACTGGGGCGAATAGACGTTATCGAAGTAAACCGACGTGTTGTAAATAACGTTTTCCATATCACCATAGTGAATTGTTAGCACGTTAGCTCCTTCGGCTTGCTGATTTGGCATTTAGTGAGATTGATTATATCGCAGCACATTAGGCGGGCGTTATCGGCCCGCGGTAGATGTGATTGATGACCAAGGTTTGTATTTTGTTGCTTTATTAATCAGTTCACTCGTTTAATCAGTTCGTTCATGCGCTAAGTTTGCCTTAGAAGCTATTTAGCGTAACGGTTGAGGTGTGGCGACTCATATTTAAATTGCAGTCACAAAGACACCTTTTATCGATTTCCCGTTGAAATACTGAATTGATAGTTTAAAAATAACTTAAGAGAGCCTTAAATCTCGGAGAAAGGATGTCGTATGAAAAACCTTCGAGAAAGATGGCGCGGACTAACAGTGCTGGGAGTTGTTGCATTTGCCGCTGCCTGCATGACGGTTGCCCCGGTGCCCTCATTTGCTGATATTGCTGGCGGTGGCGGAGACGGTGGACCGATTACGGAATGGTGTTCCGACGGTCGTCCGAAGACTGGACTCGTTCGGTGCGAGGACGGCAACCTTCGCTATTTCGATCCCGAAACTGGCGCCATGGTCACGAACCAGTGGCATAACGAATACGAAGCTGTCTGGTACTATTTTGGCGCTGACGGGACCGCAGTTTCGGGCTGGCAGTCTATCGGTGGGGACAAGTACTACTTCTACCCCGAAAGCCATGATATGGCATACGGCCGAGTTCAAATTGACGGCAAGAACTACTTCCTGAACACCCCTGGCGCCAATGCTGATGGCCGTATGCAGCACAGCGGCTGGTTCTATGACTCCATTTACGGTAAGTGGTCCTACGCGACCTCCAGCGGCGAGCTTCTGACCGGTTGGCATAATCTCGGCGGGGCTTGGTACTATTTCAACGAATCTGGGGTCATGCTGACTGGCTGGATCAACGATTCGGGTACCTGGTATTACACCAATGCCTCCGGTGTGATGGCCACTGGTTGGCTTAACATCGGCGGTACGTGGTACTACCTCGATGGTTCGGGCGCCATGGTTGCTAACGGCTGGCGCAGCCTGGGCGGCTCCTGGTACTGGTTCGGCGATTCCGGTGCAATGGCCACTGGCTGGTTCTTGGCAGGCGGCTCTTGGTACTATGCGAGTGGTTCGGGCGCCATGGCAACCGGCTGGCTCAGCAATGGCGGCACGTGGTATTGGCTCAGTGGTTCGGGCGCTATGGCCTCTAACTCTTGGGTCAACATTGGCGGAGTCTGGTACTGGTTCGACGATTCCGGCGCGATGGCCACCGGCTGGCGTCAGATCGGCGGCGCCTGGTACTACTTTAGCGGTTCCGGCGCTATGGCCCATGATGCCTGGGTTGGCGACTACTACCTCCAGTCCTCTGGTGCTATGGCTACGAACACCCGGATCGGCTCCTATTATGTCGGTGAGGACGGTAAGTGGATTCCGGGCTACGGCCTAGTTTGGTATAAGAACGGTAGCGATGTTTACCATACGCATAAGTGCCGTACCGTTGGTAAGGACGCAAAGGGCTATTCCCAGATCTCTATTCAGGAGGCCCAGAGGCGTGGTGCTTCACGAGAGTGCAAAAACTGCCAGCAAATTGGCTAGCACATTACTGAGTTAGTTTTGATTGAGGCCCCGTTGCCCTGAGGTGACGGGGCCGCTGCGTGATTGGATACCGTGCTGCTATGAAGAAATGGTCATTCGGAGTGCTGGCTTTTTCGGGCCTCATTTCTTTTGGGCTCCTATTGGGTTCTCCCTCGATGTCATGCGCTCTTGATTCGAATAACACTGACGAAGGTCCCGCATCTAACGTTGCTATTGCTTCTGTCGAATCAGGTGTTGATGCTCAGCGCGAATCGGCCTTCGCTGTTGAGCAGAACTCTCAGGTGGATAATGAGGTCTCTTCTGAGGTTTCGAATCAAATAATTTGGCATCAGGGGTGGATATCGCCCGAAGAGGGGGCTGGTTTTTGGCGTTGGGGCTTGCCCGACGGAACAATTGCTGTTTCTTCTTGGAGACATATAAACGGTAGCTGGTACTGGTTCGACGACGAAGGCCGAATGGCTCAGGATGGATTGGTCCAAGTCGGGGGTGCGACTTATGGATTCTCCTCTTCGGGCGCAATGCGTGTCGGCTGGTACCTAGATTCTACGGGCTCCACTTCTGCTTGGCGTTATTTCTCCGGTTCTGGCGCCATGGTAAAAGGCTGGCTTTCAGACGACAGCAACTGGTATTGGCTGGATGATGAAGGCAAGATGGTCCACGACTCGATGCTGCAGATCGGGGGAGCCACGTATGGATTCTCCTCTTCTGGCGCAATGCTTATCGGATGGCATCTTGATGCTTCCGTCTGGCATTATTTTTCCGGCTCTGGCGCCCTGGTAAAGGGCTGGCTCTCGGATGGGGGCCGTTGGTATTGGCTTGATCCTGCGGACGGTTCTATGGCCACCGGGTTGAATGCATGCAATGGAACCCCTTATATCTTTAACGGATCGGGGGCCATGCTCTCCTCCCAGTGGGCGCTTATTGACAACAACTGGTATTACGCTGACTCCAACGGCTTGCTGCATGGAGGCTGGTTACTTCTAGGGAATTCTTGGTATTACCTGGATCCAGGAAGCCATATTATGCTCACGGGCTTTGTGCAAGTGGGTACATCCTCCTATTTCCTTACGAGTTCAGGTGCCATGGCAACAGGCTGGGCACTTGCTGATGATACTTGGTACTACGCCGCATCAAACGGAGCAATTCAACGAGGGCGATGGATAAAGTCCGGAAGCGCCTGGTATTACCTTGATGATGTATCCGGCGCAATGCGTACTGGTGAATATACGGCAGGCGACACGCGCTATTATTCTTATGATTCCGGTGCGATGGCATCTTCGTGCTGGATCAACTTGAGCGACGGTATTTCATGGGCGAATTCGTCTGGAGCACTGAGCGAGCCGTTGCCTACTTCATCTGATGGATCTCCCGTAATCGCTGATCGTGCCGACTTGTCTTCATTGCCAGGTACAATTCATATTGGAGACTCGGTTTTCTATGCGGACGCAAACGGTGTCGTTAATGTGGCATCTGGTTGGATTATGTCGAATGACGCTTTTGACGAAAGCGACAACACTTGGTACTACGCATCTTCCAATGGTGTCCTTAAGTCTGGTTGGCAATATGTCAACGGTGCGTGGTATTGGATGGATCCTTCCACATTCAAGATGAAAACTGGATGGCTTAATGACGGCGGTACGTGGTACTGGCTCCAGCCTTCGGGCGCCATGTTTGCTAACGGGTGGCTGAAAATCGATGGCGTTGACTATTACTTCAATGCAAGTGGTGCATGGTTGAATACGTCTGGTTCTGTTTTAGGGGTTAATAGGTCCAGCCTGGTCAATTGGCTTATGAGCCACGAGAACGATGGCTATTACCGTGGAACACGCTACGATACGCATCTTAGCCAAGAATCATGCATGTATCCAAAGGGTGATCCTCGTTGGGACGGGTATACCGGTATGAACTGCGGCGGATTTGTATCGCATGCATATATGAAAGCAGGCGGGAATTTAGCTCCAATTGCCGCCGAGCAGAGCCATTCCCCTTGGAGTGGTGGTCCCGGAAGGGGCGGCTGCGTTAACGCTTATCGTTGGTACGGCTACGCTATCGATACGTGCGCAAACGTGACTTATTTCAACTCTATTGATGAGTTGTTGCGTAGTGGTTTGGCTCGTAAGGGGGATATTGTATTTTTCAATCCTTACAATCCATATGCGGACGATAGTCATATCGGTTTTTTCTGGGGCAATTCGCCGAGCGAAAACTTGTTTTGGCATAGTGACGGTTATGGAAACCGTATTTCTGGTTTGATTGCTTTGGGTCCATCGAAAGTAATATTGATTCGTTAGAATTCCGAGTTGTAGGGGACTCTCTGGGCCCCCTGCCTTTTTGACATCTAGTTTGAAAGCTAACTGATGTCGGCATTCTTTGGGCAAAGAGTAGGGACCAGGAGTCCTTGGTTTCACCTTGCTGGGAAGTTCTTGTTTACATTGTGGTATTGCGTGCAGTTATTTGTCGTCCTAGATGGCGCCTTGTCCAGTTGGATGTTCGGAAATCTTTCACAGCCATGCTGTAAGCTAGACGCAAACAAGAACGAATGACGAGGTTTACATGAGCAAACATCTTAAGTTATTTTCGGCATTGTTGGTGCTGATGGTCCTTGCGCCCATTTCTGTGTTTGTTTTTCCCTCGAACGCGGAAGCTGCGCGGTCCCTAGTTGAGAATTCCTGGCGTTATGAGGATGGACAATTGGTCGCAGAGGATGCTTCTTCCGAAGAAGATGGAATAGCCTTATTGTCCATGGACATTCTTCCCGATGGGGCTACGGCGCAGGGCATCGATGTCAGTGAGCATCAAGGACGTATTGACTGGAATGCTGTTAAGGCTTCTGGTATCGATTTCGCTATACTGCGTGTTGGATTTGGCGCTCCATCTTGGGGCGGTCGAGTTGACTATCAATTTAATCGAAATATTTCTGAGTGCGAGCGACTCGGAATTCCTTACGGCGTCTATATCTATTCATATGCTTTTGATAATCAACAGGCAGCCGATGAGGCGTCCATGGTGATTGACTGCCTATCGGGGCGCAATCCTAGGCTACCGGTGTATTACGATCTTGAGGACAAGACAATTATTGCAGATGGCCGTCAATCCGGAATTGCATCTAGAGCTCAGATATTCTGTAATAAGATTTCTAGTGCTGGATATAAGCCAGGCATTTATGCAAACCTAAATTGGTTTAACAATATATTGACCGACCCTGTATTTAAGAGCGGTTCTTGGGATCATTGGATTGCTCAATACAACTCCCAATGTCACTATACCGGCAGTTACAGCTTTTGGCAGTATACAAGCCGCGGAAAAGTTTCTGGTATTAGCGGAAACGTTGATATGAATTACGCGTATGTTGATGTCTCTCTTTATTACTGGCAGTTAAAAGAGGGCACTTGGTATTACGCAACCTCTGACGGCAAAGCGTATACCGGATGGTTGCGCCAGGGCGGAGCCTGGTATTGGCTCGACCCCTCCACCCATGCCATGGCAACCGGGCTCCACGAGTGCAACGGCTCCCTGTACTGGTTCAACTCCTCCGGCGCGATGGCGACCGGGTGGGTCCTCGACGGCGGGACCTGGTACTACGCGACTGGCTCCGGCGCGCTGGCGCGCGGCCCCGTATCCGTCGGCGGCGTGCCCTACTGCTTCGACGCCCGGATGGGTGCCATGCTGACGGGCTACCAGACGGACGCGCAGGGCGTCCGCCGCTACTTCGGCAGCTGCGGCCCCCTTAACGGCTGGGGCTTCGTCGACGGCTCCTGGTACTGGTTCGCTGACGGTATCGCCTCGACCGGCTGGCTTTACACCGGCGGTTCCTGGTACTGGCTCGACCCCGACGCGGGCGGCGCCATGGTGACGGGCCTCCACGCGTGCAACGGCTCAGCGTACTGGTTCAGCGCCTCCGGCGCGATGGCGACCGGATGGGTCCTCGACGGCGGGACCTGGTACTACGCGACTGGCTCCGGCGCCCTCGCCTCCGGCTGGCTCAACCTAAACGGTGCGTGGTACTGGCTCGATCCCTCGACGCACGCCATGGCCACGGGCGTTCAAACTATCGGATCATGTGAATACATATTTAATAGTACCGGCAAGATGATGGCTAATTGCTGGTCAAACGGTGATGGGTCTTGGATGTATCATTCGTCATCCAGCGGCGCAATTGACCTTAAAGGCATCATGACCGATTCGGGAATCCAGCTGATTGACGACGACGGTAATGCCAGAACTGGTTGGATTGAGAGTCAGGGTGCTCGATATTATTGTTCTGCTAATGGGGTAATTCTGACTGGATGGCAGCAAATAGCTGGGTCTTGGTATTACTTTAACTCGGATGGTCGAATGGCGACCGGCTGGCTTAACGATGGCGGTAACTGGTTCTGGCTAGATTCCTCTTCTGGCACAATGAAAACGGGATGGCTATCCCTTGGGGGCACATGGTATTACCTTGATGCCGCACGTGGGGGAGTAATGTTGAGCAACGGTTGGTATTGGATCGGCTCTACTGACTACAAGTTCAGTTCATCCGGGGCAATGGTTGGCGCTTGGGTCGATGTCCCGTGCTATTCGCAGTACCCGGAACTTCCTACTGGCTGTGAGTCGGTTGCCCTTACAAACTTGCTTAACTACTATGGTTTCGGTTTAGGTAAGACGATTATTGCGGATTATTACTTGCCCAAGGGAAGCAACGGCAACTTTGTTACCGCCTTTGATGGCAACCCAAGGCGTAGCAGCGGGGGTCTCATGGGATGCGTCGCCCCTGCGATTACTATTGCTGGTAATAACTTTCTGCGTGCTGCTGGAAGTGGCAAGCAGGCAAAAGACGTCTCTTTCTCGTCAATTTCTTCCATTAAGAACAGACTGACCTGTGGTCAACCTGTTGAGATGTGGAATACCGAGTGGGGAAGTTGGCCAGGAGGCCGTTATGCTGCGCGTTGGTATAACGGGCATTCCTATGGCCTGTGGGGCGGTAATCATGCCGTAGTCCTTAAAGGCTATGATGACGAGCAGGGAATTGTCTATCTTTCGGATTCGATTAACGGCAATGTTACGCGAAATGCCCAGGTGTTCTTCGGTACGTGGCAACAGATGGATAGCCAGGCCGTGGTAATTGAATAGCCATGATGTTAAAAAAGGGGAGAGCTCGTCGAGCTCTCCCCTTTTTACTACATTTTTATTCAAGCTACGCTGTCCTATTACGTCCAAATAGTTCGTCCCAGTTACTAGCTGCCAAAACTGTTCCGCATACGATTACAACGCAGCAGATTACGGATGCCATGTCGGGAATTGTTCCAAGCAAGATCAGGCCAAAGACCACCGACCATGCCGAATAGGAGATATTCAGAGCCATCGCACGCGCTGCTCCGATTGCCGCAATGCCCTTGTAATAGAACAGATAGGATGCAGTTCCTGCGAGCCCGGCGAGTGCAATAATCAATGTGGGCATGCTCGGGATAGCGCTCAGCGTGAAATGCCACGCTCCGAAGAGGGGAAGTACAAGCACTCCATAAACAAGCGCACTCGTAGTTTCGCGGATTTGCAAAGCCGTTTCGTCATCAACGGCATCATCTTTCATTCCCCATGCGCACAGCACCGCTTCGGATCCCCATCCGATAACAGCAAGCACCGCGCCGAGTAAGCCGAGGGGGGCATTTGCAATCTCGCTCGATCCGGCCGATAGATAGCCCATCGTCATTACGCCGCAAAGAGCAACGAGAAGGGAAAGAATCTGTCCTTTGCCCATTTTCTCCTTCAGCAGCACGAAAGAAAGGAATGCTCCGACAGCGGGATAGAAGGCGGAGATAATTGCCGTGTAGGCTGCTCCGATATTATTAATCGCCAATACGTATCCGGTCATTCCGATAGGTCCACCGAGCAGAGCGCCGGCGATGACGACCTTGCCCGAACGAGTTTTAAGTGCAGCGAGCGTGTCTTTTAATCTGCCTCGAACTCCCATGTACCCAAAGAGCCAGATTGCACAGAAAGCATCATGGAGAAAAGATCCTGCAATGGAGGCGCATGCAAGCGCTTCCGCCGATCCTATATAGGGCGCGAGCGCCAAACCGATTCCAAGAATTACTGTATCAAGGCCCCAAAGAAGGCCGCTAAAAAAGCCGAATTGCATCGTTACTCACCTTTCCGATAGATCTCCAGTGCCTTTTTAAGGTATTTGGCACCGTAATTGAAGTAGATATAGAGCCACTCGCCCACGAAGTCACCTTCGGCTTCTTTCAGAAGAGACCAGAGGTACCAGCACCATCCTGCAAGGGCAATGTGCGCATAGTTATGCGCAACTTCGTTGTTTGTTGCCTTGCGCCCAAAATATGCATCAAGCGCGCGGTCGACTTCATCTTCGGAAAGCTCGCAGCAGACACTGCACGTTCCAAAATCGTTTGCGTAATCGCTCATGCCAGCATATTCCCAGTCAATGAGATAGTACTTGTCGTTCTCATCGATAAGGAAATTGAGGTAAAAGAAGTCATTGTGGCAAAGGCATTTTGGTGCATTATCGGCCTGTACAAAGCGCTCCAATTCATCGATTTCGGCGGACATCTCCCTGTAGCCTGGAATGTCGATGGGACCTTTTTCCAGAAGAAGTGATTCGTAGCGCTTCGCTTCGAGGTAGAAGTCAAATTCGGTTTCGACATTTGCACCACTCTCGTGAAGCGAACGACACATCTGCATCATTCGATTCATTTGGGCAGCATCATGCGGATCAGGCTGCTTTGCGTTGGGTACAAACTTCGAAATTTTCCAACCACGCTTTGGGTCCTCATGAATAAACGTATCGTCAAGGCCGAGTTCCTTGGCCTTTTTAAGTGCGGCTACTTCTCCATTTCTGTTAATAAGCAGTTCGGTCCCGACTCCCGGATGGCGGTAAACGTACTCTCCGTCATTGGTTCTAAAGTGGCACGATAGATTCGTAAGACCTTGTTTAAGGGGATAAACGTCGTGAATCTCTGATTTGGAGCAGCCGAGCACTTGCTCGATGTTATCGAAAATATCGGAGTCAACGTTTTCGATAAAATGCGGATCAAAGGCACGCAGTTCATCAAGAGAATCGAATTCGTTAATCTCGCCCTCAGGATACTTCTTGATAACCATATCGAGCTCCTTGATGTGCTCGATATATAGATCTTCCCAAAGCTTGTCCGTTGTTTCGGGCTTGTTATATTCCGTTTCGAGAATCTGCTTAAATGCAAGCGAGAAGGCTTTATCAAAGTAGACATGTCCAAGCATATACCAAGCATCGGAACCGCCAATCGTAACATTGGTGATTCTGTCCATTGCTCCGGTTTGAATGCACCATTCTTTGGTGGCGCCTTCAGCATATTGAGCAGAATAAAATGCTTTCCAAACGTATGCTTCAAACGGATTGTTTAGAAGGTAATCATCGCTTGAGCAAATATAGGTGTTGCCAAGCCGCTCTTTTACGCACATAAGCGATGCGTGGTTATTTTTGGATGCATATTCGTTGTTGACGACAATCGAGACGCCGAACTTGCTTTCGAGATAGAAGAAATATTCTTTTTTATAGCCGACAACGACGGTGATATTGCTGATACCTGCGTCTTGCAGCTGCCTAATCTGACGTTCGATGAGAATCTCACCACGTACCTTTAAAAGGCCTTTGGGCTTTTCATACGAAATGGGAGCAAAGCGGCTCGAAAGCCCCGCAGCCAATATCACTGCGTTTTCAACCTTATAGGGGTGAAGTGCTTCGTAACCGCTGTCGGTTAGGCTGTCCGATTCGAGAAGGCCCTCATTCGTAAGCTCTTTATTTGCTGCGTTTACCGATCCAAGTGAGAGGCCAGTGCGCTCGGTAACTTCTCGCTGGCTAGCATATGGGTTCTTTAGGTATTCGTACAGAACAGTAAAGTTACGCTTGGTCAGTTCCACTGCAGGCCTCCAATTAAGATGTTCATTGCTCAGGGAAAGAATAGAATGATTGAACGATATGTTCAATTTAATATATTTATCTACATAGACTGAACAGACAGTAACGAAAATCAATCCTGGAATGTGGATTAAAATAAATAAATGAGATATCTGGGAGGGTCGCTTATGTATCGATTCGAAAAGAAGGCCACGCTTGTTTGTGCTGCCGCGTCATTAATCACTGCTTGCTGCTTGCCCCTGAGCGCGAATGTCGCGTTTGCACAGGATTCCGTTGAGGCTCAGAGTATTGAGTCAAAAGCGGATTTTTCTTCTGTGGTTTCCGATGATTTGCAACCTGATAATTCTTCCGTCATAAAAGATGGCTGGCAACGAGACGAGTCGTCTGGAGTTTGGTATTACGGAAAAAACGGTAAACACCAAACTGGCTGGCTGCAAAGCGGGGGCTATTGGTATTGGCTTGATCCAGCCAATGATGGTGCAATGCAGACAGGTTATTTCAATGAGACCGATGCTGGTGGATCGACTGCTTCGTTTTATGCGAATGACGGCAATGCCGCAACGCCTTTTGGCGCGCTATATCAGAACTGCTGGCTACGTAACTCAGATGGAAATTGGTTTTATGCCAATGCTGGAGGCGATTTAGCTGCTGGTTGGTTTTATCAAGACGGCACATGGTATTACCTGGATCCTGCCACCAATATAATGCAGGTTGGTTTTGTCGACCTCGGGAGCTGGAAATACTATTTAGATGCCACTGGTGCTATGAAAACCGGCTGGATTCTCGTTGACGGGAATTGGTACTGGGCTTATTCATCGGGTGCCCTTGCTTCGTCATGGCAAACGATAGGTGGGGCTCGCTATTATTTTGACTCACAGACGTTCATCATGTTTAAGGGTCGTCAAAAGATTGATGGAAGAACCTACATTTTTGGTGACTATGGTCTCGCAAATGGATGGTACAAAGACGGAGTAGATTGGTATTACTGCACTAACGGTATTGCGGCCACTGACTGGAAACTCGTTAACGGCGCTTGGTATTATCTCGACCCAGCTTCCGATGGTAAGATGTCCGTTGGGTATTTAGACCTTGGCAATGCAGCTTATTATTTAAAGCCTAACGGGGCTATGGCTGTTGGTTGGGCTCAGGTCGAGGACGGCTGGTATTTCGCCTCCCAATCTGGTGCACTTATTTCTGGCTGGTATAAAGAAGGCACAAGCTGGTATTACCTGGACCCTGTTAGCCATCTCATGAAAACGGGCTTATTTGAGGTGGACGGCAACGATTGTTTTGCAAACCAGAGCGGTAGGCTTGTGGTTTCAAGTTGGGTTGCCGTTAATGATGGCGTTGATAGATACGCTGATGATAATGGATATCTTTGCAAGGATGTGATTCGCGAAAATGGCACTATCCTAAAAACCGCTGGAGCTGATGGTTGGCAGGTTGCGTCCGGCTGGGTTAATGTCGCAAATCTAAGGTTTTACGCTGAGCCCGGAACGGGTGCCATTCATCTTGGATGGCTACAGATTGACGGCGATTGGTATTGGCTTGATGCCGATTCTGGCGTGTTGAAGACCGGATGGGTTTTTACTGGCGGTGCATGGTATTACCTAAATGCTGACGGAAAAATGGCAACTGGTTGGAAATGCCTGAATGGAACATGGTATTACCTTGAGTCCAATGGAAGCATGCATGTTGGCTGGCTTAAAGATTCGGGTAAGTGGTATTGGTTAGACGGCAGCGGCGCTATGGCAACGGGCGCAAGGACCATCGATGGCGTTCGTCGAGTTTTCTGGAGCGATGGCCAGTGCGACAAAGTTGGCTGGCAAAATCCATCCCAGTATCCTCAGGTCAGTTCTTGGACTGTTCAGCTGCCTAGCTATTGCACCGGATACTTTACCTATGTGACCCCTTCTCGCATCTCTGTCGAGGCAACGCGGGAAGATTGCGTGAACGCCTTTATCCAGCGCGCCTATGAGTATATTGGTACGCAATATATTGAGCCTTGGTCTACCGCTCCCGGTGGAGCTGTTGATTGCTCTGGTTTTGTCTTGCAGTGCCTTTATGCTACTGGCATGGATATGGGTGTTTACAACCCTTATAACCATCGCTGGGATCCAAGCCAAACCTATAATTCCATGAATTGGTATCGAAGCAATATCTTTATGCCCGTGAGCACGAGCTCGATTCAACGCGGCGATGTGATTTATTACCGCGGTCATATTGCAATTGCACTTGGCGGCGGCTTGATGATTGATTCCTGGCCTCATCAAGGTGTCGGAATTCATCCTATTAGTGCAAGGGGAAATGTAATCGGCGCAGCTCGTCCGTTTATTTAATAGATTCCCTGCAAGACAGTCGGTACCGGTTGGGGGCCTGAAATGAATGCTCGGATTGATCATCGAATTTGCTGGCGAGTAATTGGCTTGATGCTATTTTCCGCCTTACTCTCAGTTATAGCCCCCGCATTTTCTTGCACTGCTTATGCCGTGGAAGAGGGGGCGGATAACGGTGTCGTAGAGCGCGACTCGACAGGTGGGCCGGGAGCATTGGTCGGTGGCGGTTGCTCTCAAGACTCCAGCGATTGTGCCGGCAAAACAACGGAAGATTCGAGCCTACAGGTTGTCGAAAGCCATGACCCGTCGACTACAGAACAACTATCTGGATGGCAATGGAACGGTTTGTCCTGGTATTACTATCTAGATGGCTGTCGTTTGACCGGAATTCAGAATATTGACGACTCGCTGTACTACTTGGACCCCGCTCGTGACGGCGCAATGAGCTGCGGCTGGATTTTTACTGAAAATAAGTGGTATTACGCGGGTCCGTCAGGCGCTTTGGCAAGTGGCTGGCAGTTTATTGGAGACCAATGGTACTGGTTTGACTCCCTTAACAGCTGTTCTATGGCTACTGGTCGACGTGTTATTGATGGGCACCCTTATCTTCTTGGAACCTATGGAC
>SKET01000588.1_pt1 | contig 29425 bp, 23 predicted proteins | sample 4841461 | NCBI WGS metagenome assembly SKET01 (sample SAMN11008802, study PRJNA524170) | human gut metagenome | biome: Human fecal sample; material: Feces; isolation source: fecal sample from pouch patient p5 | host: Homo sapiens | place: Israel: Tel-Aviv | collected 2014-02-13
TCAATTGCTTGACGGTTCGTTTCTTTTACCCAGTTTCTTTATACTCCCTATATAATAAGGTGTAATCCAAAACCGCTTCTTGTACTACTTGTCTGTTTATGTAAAATCTTTCAAAGAACTCTTTCTTCGTAAGTTAGGCTGCGCTCAACAATTGAAATAAATTTCATTGTATTCGACTTGCACTAACTTTCTTTAGTTGCTAAGAGAAACCGTATTTCTCAAAAGCGAGTGCAAAAGTACTAACTATTTTTCATTCCACCAAATCTTTTCGCAAAAAAGTTGAGATTTTAGTGCCTTTTTAACACTTATAAAGACTTTCAGGAGTTTTTCTTACCACTACACTTTATTTTATACATGCATACGCCTGCCTGCATGTGCGGGCGCACACCCGCAAGCGCATTAATAATATTGTACTCATATTCCAAGACCGAAAAGAAATCAGGATTCAACTAGAAAAGTATTATCCGGAGAATATATCTATCAAAGAAGAATATTACTATACGAAGAAGAATATTATCGAAGAAAAGGGAGAAACTCAGAAAAACATTTTGCCAATTAAAAAAAATATAGTACCTTTGCACACGTTTTAACGGATAACAAGATTAATTACATATATTTTAAAACTTTCAAATGAAGGCATTAGCAATTAAGTCGAGTTTGTTTTCCTGTTTAAAGACATACAACAAGAAAACATTCATGTCTGACCTCATGGCAGGTATCATCGTTGGTATCGTAGCCCTGCCTCTGGCCATCGCATTTGGTATCGCTTCTGGCGTGACCCCTGAAAAGGGTATCATCACCGCCATTGTAGCAGGTCTCATCATCTCCATCTTCGGTGGAAGCAAAGTGCAGATTGGTGGTCCTACGGGAGCATTCATCGTTATCATCTATGGCATTATCCAGAAATATGGCATGGAAGGTTTGACGATAGCGACACTGATGGCTGGTCTGTTCCTGGTTCTCTTCGGACTTCTCCGTCTTGGAACCATCATCAAGTACATCCCTTACCCTATTGTTGTGGGATTTACCAGTGGTATCGCCGTAACCATCTTCACGACCCAGATCAAGGATCTCTTTGGATTGACGTTGACTTCAAATCCTTCTGATTTTCTGGAGAAATGGGGCGTCTACTTCCAAAGCTTTGACACCATAGATCCTTGGTGTGCCCTTATCGGAGTAGTAAGCGTAGTGGTTATCGCCATCACCCCTAAGTTCAGCAAGAAGATTCCGGGCTCTCTTATTGCCATCATCCTGATGACCGTTGTAGCCTTACTGCTCAAGCAGTTTGCCGGCGTTGAGAGTATCGAGACCATCGGTGACCGCTTTTCTATCAGCAACGAACTGCCTGCAGCTCAGGTACCAGCCATGAATTGGGAGACCATCAAGAGTCTTGTATCCCCAGCTATTACCATCGCCATCCTGGGAGCCATTGAGAGTTTGCTTTCAGCAACTGTTGCCGATGGTGTAATCAGCGATCATCACGACAGTAACACCGAGTTGGTAGCTCAGGGTTTGGCCAATATCGCCTCTCCCCTCTTTGGCGGTATTCCTGCAACAGGTGCCATTGCCCGCACAATGACCAATATCAATAATGGCGGTAAGACTCCTATTGCAGGTATCATCCACGCCATAGTTCTGCTGCTCATCTTCCTCTTTCTGATGCCTCTTGCCCAGTACATACCTATGGCTTGTCTTGCCGGTGTATTGGTAGTTGTATCTTACGGAATGAGCGGATGGAGAAGTTTCCTGGCATTGATGAAGAATCCGAAGAGCGATGTAACCGTACTTCTGATTACCTTCTTCCTCACCATCATCTTCGATTTGACAGTAGCCATTGAGGTGGGTCTGATTATCGCCTGTCTGCTCTTCATGAAACGAATGAGCGAAACCACCGACGTGACAGCTATTACCGATGATGAGATTGACTTGAACAAGGAGTTTGACTTCCTCTCTACCAACCTGGAGCACTATACGATTCCGAAGGGCGTAGAGGTATACGAAATCAATGGTCCTTTCTTCTTCGGAGCTGGCAACAAGTTTGAGGAAGTGATGGCAGCTTTCGGTGACCGTCCACTGGTACGCGTCATCCGTATGCGCAAGGTTCCATTTGTTGATTCAACCGGTATCCACAACCTCACCAACCTCTGCGAGATGAGCCAGAAGGAGGACATTCAGGTTGTACTTTCCGGTGTTTGCGAGAAGGTAAACGCCCAGTTGGAAAAGGCTGGTTTCTACAATATTCTTGGCAAGGATAATATCACAGATCACATCAGCAAGGCTCTGAAACGTGCTGAAGAGATTATTGAGAAGAAAACTGTTAATAGTTAATAGTTTACAGTTTACTGATTGTAGACCATCAAATAAAAAAGATGCATTGCTGAATATACCAGTAATGCATCTTTTTTTATTGTCATTAAGTAACTGTTAACTATAAACTGTTAACTATCAACTATTACAGAACCTTTCCCAGAAACTCCTGTAATCTTGGCGATTTCGGATGGTTGAATATTTGCTCAGGAGTTCCGTCTTCCGTGATATAACCATCGCTGAAGAAGAGAACACGGTTGGCCACTTCTCTTGCAAATCCCATCTCGTGGGTAACCACCACCATCGTCATTCCCTCGGCAGCAACATCTTTCATCAGCTGCAGCACCTCTCCCACCATTTCCGGATCGAGAGCTGAAGTCGGCTCATCAAAGAGGATTACCTCAGGATTCATCGCTAAGGCACGGGCGATAGCTACGCGCTGTTTCTGTCCGCCCGACAGACTGTCGGGATAACTGTCGGCCTTATCCAGCAATCCAATACGGGTCAGGAGTTCCGTTGCCTTCTCATCAGCCTCTTCCCTTGTCATCTTACCCAATTCTACCGGAGCCAGCATGATGTTGCGGCGTATGGTCATATTAGGGAAGAGATTGAACTGCTGGAATACCATACCCACCCTCTGGCGCATTCGGTTGATATCAACATCGCTTGATGTGATATCCATATCATCGATAAAGATTTTACCCTCGGTAGGTTCTTCCAGAAGGTTGATGGAACGCAGGAAGGTACTCTTGCCACAACCCGACGGACCGATGATGGCAACCACCTCACCTTTCCTCACCGAGGTGGTAATGCCTTTCAGCACCTCGTTGTCGCCAAAGCGTTTACGAAGTCCTTCTATCTTGATTATTTCGTTCATTTTATCCATTGTTTTAAAGCTTTTGCCCTTTCAGGATCCCTCATTTTCTTTCGCTCTTTCTCAGTCTCTTCTCCAGCCTTCTCACTCCTGCGTTCAGTCCGAGAACAAGAACGAGATAGAGGCAGGCTACTACGCCCAACGGCATCATCGCTTCGTAAGTAATGCTTCGGATGATGTCGGAACCCTTGGTCAAGTCTACCAGTCCGATATAACCGCTGATAGAGGTTTCCTTGAGCAGAGTGATAAGCTCGTTACCCATAGCCGGAAGCACATTCTTGAAGGCTTGCGGAAGGATGATGAGACGCATCGTCTTGCCATACGAAAGACCAAGACTTCTACCCGCCTCCATCTGACCATTATCCACCGACATGATGCCCGAGCGGATTACCTCGGCAATATAAGCTGCCGAGTTCAAGCCGAAGGCGATGACAGCCACCAGTATCTTATTGACATCTGCTGATGCAAACACCACATAATAGATAATGAGCAACTGCACCATGGTTGGCGTGCCTCGCATGATGGTAAGGTACAGCTGGCAGAGCATGTTCGGAATCTTCCAGTCGCCCTTACGTTCATGACGTGCTCTGACAATAGCTATCAGCGTTCCGAGTATCACGGAAAGGATGATGGCGAAGAAGGTGATGATGAGCGTATTGCCCAAACCCTGCAACAGATACTGATAACGGTTGTCATCTATGAAGCAGGATTTAAACTTATCTATCACTCCCGGCTGGTTACCAGCTGCTTTCACTTCATTGGAATTCACCATGATAACCTGTCGCACATCGGCATAGGAATCTGTAAATCCGATATTCTTCTTCCGTTCAGGAGTAACCGTGATGCCGGCAATACCAGCATCCGCCTTACCAGCCTGTACAGAGGTGATGATGGCATCAAACTCCATATCGAGAATCTCTACATCCACGCCCAGTACATCGCCAATGGCATTTGCCACATCCACGTCGATGCCCACAATCTTGCCATTCTGGTAATATTCGAAAGGCTCGAAGGTAGCGTTGGTGGCAAAGCGGAGACTCGTCTTCAAGCCGAGTTTCTGCAGCGCTTCCGGTCCCACCTTCTTCACGTCAGAAGTCTTTGGCGTATAAGCCACGGCTATGCCCCGTTCCAGATGGCGGTTGACGATGGAATCGATGACGCCATTCTCTTTCAGAATACGGATGGCATGATTGATGGACTGCTGCAATTCGGCATGATCCTTAGCCACGCAGATGGCGAAAGAAGACGCATCGAAGGTTTCGGGCAGGATACGGAGCGATGGGTTCACCCGTTGGAATGCCTTGGCTGGCGTCTCATCGGTCACCATGCAGTCTATCTTACCCTGAAGGAGTGCCTGGATGGCATCGGCTCCCTTGTTGTACCGTTCTACCTTGGTACCACCACCTTCCTTTTCCAGCTCCGTAGCAAGTCCGTCGCTAGTAGTACCGAGCTGCACACCAATCACAGCCCCCTTCAAATCAGTCTTGCTCTTGATTTGCCTGTCAGCATCTGACGCTCCCGAGCCACACGCCACGAAGAGCACACTCAGGAGTAAAGTCAAGAAGCCCAGCTTAAACTTTCCCGTTTTTCTGTATTTCATCATTCCAGGTATTCGTTTATTGTTGTTTCAAATACTCAGCACACATCTCTGCACATCTTTCTCCGTCTACACCAGCCGATACGATTCCGCCTGCATAACCAGCACCTTCGCCACATGGGAAGAGTCCCTGGATGCGGACATGCTGCAGGGTTTCGCGGTCACGGACGATGCGGACAGGCGATGAGGTTCTCGTCTCCATCGCTATCAGCGTAGCCTCGTTGGTCAGGAAACCATGGGCATTCTTGCCGAAGGTCTTGAAGCCTTCCTGCAGTCGCTTGCTCACGAAAGATGGCATCCAGAAATGCAACGGACTCGAAATCAAGCCTGGAGCATAGCTGCTCTTTGGCAGATCATAACTCAAACGATTGTTCACGAAGTCAGCCATGCGCTGTGCCGGTGCAGTCTGCTTCATGTTGCCCTGCTGCCAGCATTGCTTTTCCACAATTTCCTGGAAGTACATCATTTGGAGTGAAGAGTGAGGAGTGAAGAGTGAAGAATTCTCCTGTGCCTTCATTTCCTGCTGTTCGATGACAGACTGATGTTCCTTCACAAACTGCGCCACATCCTCGGGATGGGTTTCCACCACCATGCCCGAATTGCTCCAGGCAGTACCGCGGTTGCTCGGACTCATACCGTTCACCACTAACTGTTCCGGTCCGGTGGCTGCCGGAATCACAAAACCGCCCGGGCACATACAGAAGCTATAGACTCCTCTGCCATCTACCTGAGTAACGAAGCTATATTCGGCAGCAGGCAGATATTTTCCTCTACCACTCTTATTGTGATACTGAATCTGGTCGATGAGTTGGGAAGGATGTTCCAGACGCACACCCACGGCGATGCCTTTTGCCTCGATATCTATCTTTGCCGAAGCGAGATAGCGGTATACATCGCGGGCACTATGACCTGTTGCCAGGATAACCGGTCCGCGATAAGTTTCCTCTGCACCTGTAGCCAGATTCACGGCTTCTACGCCTATCACCCTATCGCCAACTGCGGCATCAGGTGCCGTCAGTTTACCTTCACTCTCAAGGATCAGACGAATCATCTTGGTCTGGAAATGCACTTCGCCGCCACACTTAATGATGGTGTTGCGCATGTTTTCAATAACGCGTGGCAACTTGTCGGTACCGATATGCGGATGGGCATCTGCCAGGATATTGGTATTGGCACCATGCTGGCAGAATACGTTCAGAATCTTGTCTACACTTCCCCTTTTCTTGCTTCGTGTATAGAGTTTGCCATCACTATAAGCACCGGCTCCACCTTCACCGAAACAGTAGTTGCTCTCACCATCTACCTTCTGAGTCTTGGTAATGTTAGAGAGGTCCTTCTTGCGTTCGCGCACATCCTTGCCTCGCTCCAGCACGATAGGACGGTAACCCAGTTCTATCAGGCGCAGGGAAGCAAAGAGACCGCCAGGTCCCTCACCCACAACGATAACACGAGGTCTGCTGCTCACATCCGGATATTCGGTATGGACATACTGGTCGTCCTGCGGAAATTCGTTGATATAAGCACGCACCTTCAGATTGACGAAGATGGTGCGCTGACGGGCATCGATGCTTCTCTTCAAAACCCTCACCTGGTTGAGCGTTCTTACATCCAATCCCTTTTCTTTGGCGAGATAACGCTTGATGCCTTCCTCGCTGGCTGCCTGTTCGGGCAGAATTCTTATCTGGTATTCTTGAATCATTTACTTTGAACTTTGAGCTTTGAACTTTATGATTAGTTTAATGAAAGTGACGAGTGACAAGTGACCGATTCCATATTACGGATTTCGCATTACATTCACAATTCACTTTTCACTTTCACTTTTTCATGCTTCCATTGTAGCCAGCACTTCGAGGGTATCCAGCTGATACATGGTGAACTTACCATCTTCCAATGTTACAAAGGTTGGCGGATTGCCACCCTTCGGGAAGGTGATGCTGCCGGTATTTACGATGGCCTGCCCCTTCTCGTTATGAGAGAGTTCCCAGAGATGGGAGTGGCCATAGATCATAGCCTCGTAAGGACCCTTCGGCATGTTTTCCTTATTGTATACATGTCCATGAGTCAGAAGATAGCGCTTGCCTCCGTCTACCAGCAAGGCATAGGTCTCCATGATAGGGAAATCGAGGAGCATCTGGTCTACTTCCGCATCGCAGTTGCCACGCACGGCGATAATCTTATCTGCCAGCGCATTCAGTCTTTCTACGATACCCTTAGGATCGATTCCTTCCGGAATGCGGTTGCGGGGACCATAATTGATGATATCCCCCATGATGCACATCATGTCACAATGTTCAGCCTCGAAGAAATCGAGGACCTTTTCCAGGGCTGGCAAACAGCCGTGGATATCTGAGAATAAAAGATATTTCATTCGTTCCTTCTTATGTTTGTTATGCTTATGTCTTTTATGCATTGAATTGCAAGCGCAAAATTAAGCAAATAATCCGAAACACCCAAACATTTCAACGTTTTTTATATATATAATAAGGTATAAGGAAGAGAAAGAGCCTATAATTATCTACTGAAATAGCTTTTTTATCTACAATATGCTACTTTTTTGTTAAAATCCTTGGCAGTTTGATATATTATTCGTACTTTTGCCCACAAGTTCTGCTTCGGCCCCGGTCGTTTCGGGGGAGGCATTACATTACCAACGTAAAATTCAAGAACATATGAAAGTATTAAAATTCGGCGGAACATCGGTTGGTTCCGTAAAAAGCATCCTCAGCTTGAAACGTATCGTTGAAAACGAGGCTAAGAAACAGAGTGTAGTGGTTGTCGTGAGCGCGCTTGGCGGTATCACGGACAAACTCTTGCAAACCTCTCAACTTGCCCTCCAGGGTGATGAACAGTGGAAAGTAGAATTCGAAGCCATGGTTGATCGCCACCACAAGATGATAGATACCATCATCACCGACACTACAGACAGAGAAAACTTATTCAAATCGGTTGATGCCCTCTTCGAGCAGTTGAAGAGCATCTATTTTGGTGTGTACCTCATCCACGACCTCAGCGAGAAAACGCAGGATGCCATCGTGAGTTATGGTGAAAGACTCAGTTCAAAGATTGTTGCCACATTGATTCGTGGAGCCAAATGGTTCGACTCCCGCAACTTCATCAAGACTGAGCGCAAGAACGGCAAAGGCAAGCATGTACTCGACAGCGAGCTGACCAACAAACTGGTAAAAGAAGCCTTTGCAGAAATTCCACGCATATCTCTCGTTCCGGGTTTTATCAGTCGTGACAAGAACACAGACCGCACCACCAACCTTGGCCGTGGCGGTAGCGACTACACAGCAGCCATCATAGCAGCTGCCCTCGATGCAGAAGTGCTCGAAATCTGGACTGATGTAGACGGTTTCATGACCGCCGACCCACGTGTCATCAAATCAGCTTATACCATCAACGAACTGAGTTACGTTGAGGCGATGGAGCTTTGCAACTTTGGTGCAAAGGTCATCTACCCTCCAACCATCTACCCGGTTTGTGTCAAGAATATTCCTATCAAGGTTAAGAACACCTTCAACCCAGATGCTCCGGGCACCATCATCAAGAACAAGATAGATGGCGACCAGAAGCCTATCAAGGGTATCTCTTCCATCAACGGTACAGCGCTCATCACCGTAACCGGTCTTTCCATGGTCGGCGTGATTGGTGTAAACCGCCGTATCTTCACCGCTCTTGCCAACGAGGGCATCTCTGTGTTCATGGTGTCACAGGCATCATCAGAGAACTCAACTTCTATCGGTGTGCGCGAGCAGGATGTAGAAGAGGCTGTAAAGGTATTGAACAATGAGTTCCACAACGAGATTGCCGATGGTGCCATGTTCCCAATGCACGCAGAAAAGGGCTTGGCTACTATCGCCATCGTGGGTGAAAACATGAAGCATGCTGCCGGTATCGCCGGTAAGCTCTTCGGAACCCTCGGCCGTAGCGGTGTTTCTGTCATCGCCTGTGCACAGGGTGCTTCAGAAACCAACATCTCGTTCGTAGTGAAGAGCGATTATCTGAGAAAGTCACTCAACGTGCTCCACGACAGTTTCTTCCTTTCAGAATACAAGGTGCTGAACCTCTTCATCTGCGGTGTGGGTACCGTGGGCGGAAAGCTCATCGAGCAGATCAAGAACCAGTATGCCGACCTCATGGAGCGCAGCAAGCTGAAGCTCAACGTGGTGGGTATCGCTTCTTCCAAGAACGCCATCTTCAACCGCGATGGTATTGATCTCGAGAACTACAGCGAGGAACTGAAGAAATCAGACCCAAGCACTCCAGAGGTTCTGCGCGATACCATCCTGGCGATGAACATCTTCAACAGCGTGTTTGTAGACTGTACTGCCAGCAAGGATGTGGCCGCCCTCTACCAGAGTCTGCTGGAGCACAACGTAAGCATTATCGCAGCCAACAAGATAGCTGCATCAAGCGAATATGAGAACTACGAGAAACTGAAGAAGACAGCCATCCAGCGTGGTGTAGTATTCCGTTTTGAAACCAACGTAGGTGCCGGTCTTCCTATCATCGGAACCATCAACGACCTCCGCAACTCCGGAGATAAAATCCTTAAGATTGAGGCAGTTCTCTCAGGTACGCTCAACTTTATCTTCAACGCCATCTCCAGTGTCGTTCCATTCTCTGAGACCGTGAGACTGGCTAAGGAGAAGGGCTACAGCGAGCCTGATCCACGTATCGACCTGAGCGGTATGGACGTGATTCGCAAGCTGGTGATTCTCTCCCGCGAGGCAGGTTACCGCGTAGAGCAGGAAGATGTAGAGAAAAACCTCTTCGTGCCAGACAAATACTTCAAGGGTTCGCTCGACAACTTCTGGAAGAAACTTCCTGAACTCGATGCCGATTTCGAGGCTAAGCGCAAGGCGCTCGATATAGAGCACAAACGCTGGCGCTTCGTTGCTACCCTGGATGGCGGCAAGACAAGCGTAGGTTTGCAGGCTGTAGGGCCTGAGCATCCGTTCTACAATCTGGAAGGTTCCAACAACATCGTGCTGCTCACCACCGAGCGCTATAAAGAATACCCTATGATGATTCAGGGCTATGGTGCCGGAGCCAGCGTAACTGCTGCCGGTGTATTCGCCAACATCATGAGTATCGCTAACATTTAACACTTAACATTAAAAGAAGAGATGAAACATATTATCATTCTTGGCGACGGAATGGCTGACCACCCGGTAGAAAGACTGGGTGGAAAGACTCTCCTGCAATACGCCAACAAACCCTATATGGATATGCTTGCCAAGAAGGGCAAGACAGGAAGACTCGTTACCGTGCCAGATGGATTCCATCCGGGTTCTGAGGTAGCCAACAGCTCTATCATGGGCTACGACCAGAACGAGGTTTACGAAGGACGCGGACCGCTCGAGGCTGCCAGCATCGGCTATGAACTGGAGCCTACCGACCTTGCCCTGCGCTGCAACATCATCAATGTGCAGGACGGCAAAATTATCACCCACAACGGTGGTAACCTGGAAACGGAAGATGCGGATGTGCTCATCAAGTATCTCAACGATACCCTCGGCAAGAAATATCCTGATGTCAAGTTTGTTACCGGCATCCAGTATCGCCATCTTCTGGTGGTGAAGCACGGAAACAAGCATATCGACTGTGCCCCACCTCATGATCATCCCAACGAGGAATGGCATAAGCTGATGGTGAAACCTATCTTGCCGGAGATTGGAGGCGATGAGGGGCACATCAGCCGTCGTGATACAGCCGACCTTCTGAACCAGCTGATTCTCGAGAGTCAGGAACTCCTGGAGAACCATCCTTTCAATGTGGCGCGCAAGGAGCGTGGCGAACGAATGTCCAATCTTATCTGGCCTTGGGGCGGCGGTTACCGTCCGCACATGCTCACCCTCTCCCAGATGTATCCACAGATCAAGAAGGGTTCTGTGATTTCTGCCGTAGACCTGATCCGAGGCATCGGCCATTACGCCGGTCTGCGCAACATCATCGTTGAGGGCGCTACGGGTCTTGCCAATACCAACTACGAGGGCAAGGCTGCTGCAGCTATCCAGGCATTGAAGGATGGCGACGACTTCGTTTATGTTCACGTAGAGGCGAGCGACGAGGCGGGTCATGATGGCGATCTGGAACTGAAGCTGAAGACCATCGAGAACCTCGACCAGCGACTCATCAAGCCTATCTTCGATGAGGTAAGCACCTGGGACGAGCCGGTATGCATCGCTGTTCTCCCAGACCATCCTACTCCGGTAGAGATTCGTACCCACGTAAAGGAGCCTGTACCTTTCATCATCTATTACCCTGGCATTGAGCCGGATAGCGTAGAGAAGTATGATGAGGTAAGCTGCGTGAGTGGCGGTTACGGCATGCTGCAGCTGCAAGAATTCATGAATGCCTTCATGGCGATAAAGTGAAGAACGTAGAGTGAAGAGTGAAGAATTCAAATGTATCAAGGCATGGGATTCTTCACTCAGAAAAAACTCTAATTCTTCATAAAGAGAAATATAAACAAAAAAAATCGTGAATGGACAAAGAAATAAGAATCAAGACATTTGAATTCTTCACTCTTCGTTCTTCACTCTTCACTTACAATTATGAAATATTATTCAACAAATAAGAAAGCACCCATCGCCGACCTTCACAAGGCGGTAGTTAAAGGTCTGGCAGAAGACCGTGGCCTCTATATGCCAGAAATCATCAAGAAGTTGCCACAGGATTTCTTCGACAACATCGAGAAACTGAGTTTCCAGGAGATTGCCTACAAGGTAGCAGATGCCTTCTTTGGCGAGGACGTTGATGCCGAGTCATTGAAGAAGATTGTATACGATACCCTGGCATTCGACTGCCCTGTAGTTGAGGTAGAGCCAAACATCTACTCTCTCGAGCTGTTCCATGGTCCTACCCTCGCCTTCAAGGATGTGGGTGCGCGCTTCATGGCCCGTCTCCTGCAGTACTTCGTACGTCAGGAGGGCAAGGAAGAGGTAAATGTGCTCGTAGCTACATCGGGCGATACCGGTTCGGCTGTTGCCAACGGTTTCCTCGGCGTTGACGGCATCCATGTTTACGTGCTCTATCCTAAGGGCAAGGTGAGCAAGATTCAGGAGAGCCAGTTCACTACCCTCGGCCAGAACATCACAGCCCTCGAGGTAGACGGCGTATTCGACGACTGCCAGGCACTGGTGAAATCTGCGTTCATGGACGAGGAGCTCAACAAGCACATGAAGCTCACCTCAGCCAACTCTATCAACGTAGCCCGCTTCCTGCCTCAGGCATTCTATTATTTCAATGCCTATGCCCGCATGAAGGAGAAGGGTCTCGCCGACAAGCTGGTTATCTGCGTACCTAGCGGCAACTTCGGCAACATCACAGCCGGACTCTTCGGTCATGAGATGGGATTGCCTATCCACCGCTTCATCGCAGCCAACAACGCCAACGATATCTTCTACGAGTATCTGCAGACAGGCAAGTATAATCCACAGCCTAGCAAGCAGACCATCGCCAATGCCATGGACGTAGGCGACCCATCAAACTTTGCCCGCATCTACGACCTCTACAAGGGCGATCACGATGCCATCGCTGCCTACATCGGTGGTGCTACATACAAGGACGAGCAGATTGCAGAAACCATGAAGCAATGCTACAATGAAACCAAGTATGTGCTTGACCCTCACGGAGCTTGTGGCTATCGCGCCCTGAAGGAGCAGTTGAAGCCAGGTGAGGTTGGCGTGTTCCTCGAGACCGCTCATCCAGCCAAGTTCAAGGAGAAGGTAGACAGCATCCTTGACAGCGACATTGAGATTCCTGCACGCCTTGCAGAATTCATGAAGGGTGAGAAGAAGAGCATCCAGATGACCAAGGATTTCGCATCATTCAAGAACTACTTGATGAACGAATAAACCATACATACGGAAAAGCCTTTCTCTTTCTCAGGGGGAAGGCTTTTCCCATTAAAATAAACTCAGACTCAGATTTGTCAGGACAGATGGGTCTTGATTTTTATAACAACAGAAAACGGGAAAAATTTATGAAGATTGTTATTCTAGACGGCTATGCCGCAAACCCGGGAGATTTGGATTATCATCTTCTGGAGAAACTGGGCGAGGTGGTAGTTTATCCTCGCACATCAGATGCAGAGAAAGTGGAACGTGCCAAGGATGCCGACATCATCCTTCTGAACAAGGTACAGATAGATGCAGAGACGCTGGCGCAGCTTCCTAAACTGAAATACATCGGTATCCAGGCTACCGGTTTCAACGTGGTAGACATCGAGGCTGCCAAGAAACAGGGCATCATCGTAACCAATATTCCTGCCTACAGCACCGACAGCGTGGCGCAGATGACCTTCGCCCTCATCCTTGCCGTAACCAACCGCGTAGAGCATTATACCCAGGAGAACCGCAACGAGCGCTGGGCTTACAATAAGGATTTCTGTTATTGGGATACCCCACTGATGGAGCTTGCCGGCAAGACCCTGGGTATCATGGGACTGGGCAATATCGGCATGAAAGTTGCCAACATCGCCCGCCAGTTTGGCATGAACATCTGTGCCTGCACCAGCAAGAATTCGAGCAATCTGCCTGAGTGGATCCAGAAGGTGAGCAAGGAGGGTTTGCTTGCCACGAGCGATATTCTCTCGCTCCATTGTCCGCTTTCTGATGACACCTATCATTTCATCAATAAGGAGAGTCTGGAGAAGATGAAGGATACCGCCATCCTGGTAAATACGGGTCGCGGTCCGCTGGTAGATGAGGAGGCCGTAGCTGCTGCCCTCCACGAAGGCAGTCTGGGTGCCTACTGTGCCGACGTAATGGCTCAGGAGCCGCCATCAAAGGAGAATCCGCTCTTCGGCGAGCCTAATGCCTACCTTACCCCTCATATTGCCTGGGCCACCTACGAGGCTCGCGAGCGCCTGAACAAGCAGGTAGCCGCCAACGTAAAAGCATTTCTCGAGGGCAACCCGATTAATGTCGTAAATAAGTAAGGTTCTGTAACATCATGGCAAAAAAATAGACGGAGAAAATAATATTTTTTCAAATGTTCTTGGATATTTAAATAATTCTTCATATCTTTGCATAAGATAAACTGCACTCGGCAATCTGAAAGCAAGCTTTCATTGCACTCGTTTGCATTATCTTTGCCACAAATAAAAAAGAAAAGGTATGAAAGAGAAGAAATATCACTTACAGGAAGACCATGGTGCTGCTTTTGCAGAAGAGCCAACACCGGCCTATCATGAAAATACTACAGTTGTACTTCCTGGAAAAAAAATCGCCGAAGATAACTTCGATGATGATTTTGAATGGGATAGAATACCTGCAGGATGGGGACCTATCAACGAAGAAGAAGCCATAGCCCGTATAGAGGCCATAGAAGCCGACATAGAGCAAAATGGTCTCATTGACGAAGAGGATATGATAGAACATCTTAAAGCAAAGGGATTATGGCTTATATAAAACCATCTAAGCCATTTAACCAGGAGCTAGAAAAAGTGTTAGCCTATGCTCTATTTGAATTTGGAGTTACCACAGTAAAGCGATTCAACCAAGCATACCAAAGCATTCGAAATCGCTTGGCTATTCACCCTTACTCTTCGCCAAAAGAACCTCTTCTGAAGAGTTTCTTACGTTCATACCGTAGTGCCATCATCATGAAAAATTGGAAAATCATCTATCGGTATGATAAAGAATACGATAGAATTATCCTTGTTGACTTATGGGATATGAGAAGAAATCCCAAGTACCTGATTAGACAGTTCAGAAGAAAACTATAAAAAAGCAGCCAACCTTCAATATACCAATTGAAAGTTGGCTGTTTCTTTTTCTAACACCTTATTTAAGGACTTAGATGGTTTAATCTAAGCCATAAAACTTTAGTTTTAAGATGTTCTATCATTTCTTTTTCACCAAAACATAGATGATGACGGGAGCGCCGAACAGCGGGGTGACGGCATTCAGCGGGATGATGCCACCGTCCGACGGAAGGGTGCAGAAAAGATTGCAGAGAAGGGCAATGGCTGCACCCATCAGCATCGTAACGGGCAACAGACGGCGATGATTCTCCGTGCCGATGATGAGGCGGGCGATATGCGGCGTTGCCAGGCCGATGAAGGCGATGGGACCGCAGAAGGCAGTAACCACAGCCGTAAGAAGACCGGTGATGATGAGTAGAACGATGCGCAGACGCCTGATGTTGAAACCCAGATTCTCGGCATACAGTTCGCCTAACAGCATGGCGTTCAGCGGTTTTACAAGGAGCAGAGACGCAGCCAGGGCAATGAGGGCTAACGGGATGAAGAACATCATCTGCTGGCTCGAAACATTGCCAAAGCTGCCCATGCCCCAAACCATATACGATTTCACGCCCTCTGCCGTGCTGAAGAAATTGAGCAATGAGATGGCGCTGCTGGCAAGATAACCCACCATCAGTCCGATGATGAGCAGTACCGTATGGCTGCGCACAATGGCAGAAAAGAAGGTGATGATGCCCATCACCACCATAGCCCCTATGAAGGCTGCGATGAGGATAGCCAGGAAACCGCCGATGGCATAGTTGCCGGCATCGCCCAGAAAACCTACCCCTAAATCATCCAGGGCAATATTGCCGCCAAAGGCAAGCATCACGATGGCTACAGCCAGTCCGGCTCCGCTGCTGATACCGAATACGTCAGGACCCGCCAGGGGGTTGCGGAAGGCTGTCTGCAGGAGCAAGCCGCTCGTGGCAAGGGCTGCGCCCGAAAGCAAAGCGGCAATCGCCGCCGGCAGTCGCGATTCCAACAGAATATAGCGGTAGGTTTCGTCAGTCTGAGAGCCCGAAATAATCGCCCCCACGTCCTGCCATGGGATGTTTACACTCCCCCATGCCAGGTTGGCGAAAAACAGTATGATAATGGCGATTGCCCCAAAAACGATGGTTTTCATATACCTAAAACTATTTCTTGTAAAATCTCTGATTAAAGCCCTATTTCTTATAGAATCTCAATTTGCCGAACCGCTCGCCATGAGCCAGGATGATGAACTCTCTGAGCAGCAGTTCGGGATGGAAACTCGTAAGCTCGAAATAAGGTACCGTAGAGGTATCTACCTGATAGATATTACCCCGGCCGAAGGCAGCAAGAGCCTTGTAGCCGTCATATTCCTGAAGCAACTGAGCCTGCGACAGAGGGGCACCACCGAAATACTTGAACGCCCATACATCTACCTGCTTTCCCTTCGCCAAGATTTGCTCCGGACTCATCGCCAGACTTCCGCTGTGTTCATCGTCCTCGAAGATATAACGGGCGTTGGCATCCTTCAGCAGAATACCGATAGTACTCTGACCTCCAGGCACATACCATACGTTGCCCGTCTTTCTTTCGGTCAGGATGGAGAGGCCCTTCGGATACCCGGCAGCCTCAGCTTTCAGCTTCAGATATTCCTTTTCTATCTTCGCAAAGAGCGAATCTGCCTTTGGTTCGCAAGATGCAGCAAGAGCGGTCTTCGGTGCATTCCCGTCTTTTTTAAAGAGCATGCCGTAGAATTTCATCCATTCCGCCCTGCCCAATGGCGAAGACTCCATATAGTCAGCAGCCTCGATGATGGGCACGTGCAGCTTGTCGAGCTTGCCATATCCTCCGCTGTTTTCGAAAGGCGAAAGGAGGATGGCTTCGGGTTTCAGGGCGATGATGCGCTCGATATCGGGTGCCATGCTCGAACCGCAATCCACGATGGAATTTCCTACAGAAGCATTTCCTGCAGAAGCTTTTCCAGCAGTATTTCCTGCAGAAGCAGCCCTCTTCTTTACATCCGGAATATTGATGTAATCGAGGTCGCAGACACCACGGATGGCCTGCTGGCAGCCCATTTCGTACATCAGCTGGCAATGGGGAGCGATGAAAACGGCACTTCTCTCCACCGGTGTGCGCACGGTATCGGTAGTGCATCTCGCTCCCGTGCTGCGCCTTTTGGCAAGCATCGCCACCGTCTTATCCCCCTCCTCTCCCTTCGGAATCAGGATGTAGCGATGCAGCATCGTTCCCGCCTTCCAGGGGTTGGCGATGATAGCCTCAGCATACTGATAATCAATGCCTTCTGCAGCATCGGAACTCTCTTCCCCATCGCCATGCTTCACGATGGTGAGCAACTTGGCGTACTTCATCTCCAGGGTATCGCCAGCCTCCGCATCAGCAGCAGCCGTCTTTCCTCCCTGGCATGCCGCCATCAGCAGGGCCGCCGTAGCCCCACACAAAAGAATATACTGTTTCTTCATAATCTTACAAAATATGTGTGCAAAGATACGAAGAAATCTCCATTTTCCGTTTGTTTTCTCGAATATTCTTTGTACTTTTGCCCTCAAATTTAACTAACGCTACAATTTAATAAGTCAAAATGAAGAAAATTATCTGGGGCATAGCCCTTTTATTCTGTACATCGCTGACTGCAAATGCGCAGAACGGCTGTAAGAATTCTGCACAGAAAAGCTGCTGTAAGAGAGGTTATTACACACAATATTACGGCGATAAGCCCGAACTCATAAAAGAGGCAAAGGCTTGGGCAGAGAGCGGCATCTGGCGCAATGGTTTCGACAAGGCGAAGCCACATTCCAGCGTAAACCTCGCAGATTTCTATCTGCAGTATCAGAAGAATCCGCAGCAATGGCAGGCGCTCTTCGACTATCTGGCAAAGACCGATTTGCTGAGCATTCCGAAGGGAAAGCACAAGATTCCGGGTTCCGACCTCGTGGTAAGTGTAGAGGACAGCAAGAACGAGCCGCTGGAAAAGCGCCGCAGCGAGAGTCATAACAAGCACATCGATTTTCAGTATGTAGTAAAGGGTACAGAGCGTTTTGGCTTGATCGACCACTACTCCAGCACCCCCAACTGCAAGTATCGTCCCGACGTGATTCATTATGATTACGACCGCCGGAAGGCCCGTTTCTATGACAGCAATCCTGGCGAGTTCTTCATCTTCTTCCCTAGAGACTGGCACATCGCCAAGGTGGCAAATGATGGTGAAGACCAGACCATCCGCGTTATCGTGATCAAGGTAGATTATAAGGATTAAAGATAATTAAAAACAAAGAAATGCAGCCTCTCGATTATATAAAAGAGAGGCTGCATTTTTCTTATGGAACTCAAATGGGTCTCAAGCTATTTTATATCATGCTCTCAGCACGTCGCTCAGCAATTCTTTCGTTCGATTTAACAGCTTCCGCACGGCTGTTAAAACAATTACCATGATCATCTCTATAGAACATTCTTACTGCTCCTCCGCCACCTCCGCCACCGGAGTTGGAATGGCTACCAACAAAAAGGATGAGGATGGCACCTGCTACAACGAGAATTACCTGGATGATGAGACGCAGCAACATCGCGCCTAGACAGATGACTGCCACGATGCAACCTATCAGATAAATAGCGATGAAAGCCGTAATCAGGATACCTTTACGTTTGCCTACCATCTCGCAATTTTCCCTCAGAGACAGGAAGAAACCAATAACCAGCGAGAGCAGCACTCCTACTATCCAAAATACGGTAAGCACCTCTTCCGTCAGTTCAGTAGTCTGGCTCAAGACAAGAATCAGGATAGATACCGGCAGGATGCCCAGCATGCCATAGAGCGTAGGTTTGATAGAGAAGCCCGACAGCCTTTTCTCTCCGAAAATCACATTCTCGTAGAGCTTGATGCTACCAATCTGCGTCATGACAACCAATACGCCCGGTATCACACGGAAGAGCGCACCGAAGAAACCATAATAATTCTGGTCGCACCACCAGAAAACATCCATTCCCATGAAATAGAGTCCCAGGAATTCCAAGAACGTGATGGCAAGAATCATAGCCGGAATGCCATATTCAGCAGGCTTTCGCATTTTAGAATAGGCTGGACCGAAGAGCGACAGCAGCCAGATGGCTATCAGCAAACCGATGATGATAAGATAAGGGGTATAGGTATAGAAGAATCTGCCCATTCCCTGATGCTTCATATTCTGGGTATAATACACTTTATCATTCTTCTGCAAACTCGTCGGGTCGTCTGCCTTACAATAGATAAAGTTAACATCAACCGCATACTTCTTTCCATCCTTCTTAAAGAGATAATACCAGTAATCCTTGCTGAATATCATGTCGTTGGTTCTATGTTTCATTTCAAACACATTGATAGTATCCCCATTGTGCAGATAGAGCGTAGGCTCATCATCCGGTAGCAGATACTTGCCCTCCTTGAGCTGATATTCGAAACAAGGTGTAGAGTCGTTGACGAAATCATCAACCACGTAAACTTGAGCCTGAGTCATGGCAGCATAGCCCAAGAATGCGAACACGATGAGCATCATTCTCCGAAACAGAAAAGTAGTTTTTGTCTTTCTCATAAGTTTATGTTTATTAAATTTGTTATTTGTCAGTAAAGTAAAGAGAGCCCGGTTTTCATGGGAAGCGTCCGGACACATCCTATTTGTTGCCGACAAAGATAGCAAATTACTTCGAAATCGGAGTTTCAAAAGGTAAAAACAAAGTATCATAGCGTAAAAATCTGCCTTTTTTACGCTATGACACTAAAAAAACGCAGAGATACCCCCTGGCATCCCTGCGTTTTCTATATCATTTGCCCAATAAAGCACGAACTTCCTCAGGCGTTCTGTTCATCATCTTAGCCACCATCTCCAGGGGCATTCCATTCTCCAGCATGCCCTGCGCCATGCTTTTTATCTGAGTTGCTTGCTCATTTATCTGAGTAGCTTGCTCATTTATCTGAGTAGCTTGCTCATTTATCTGAGTAGCTTGCTCATTTATCTGAGTTGCTTGCTCATTTATCTGAGTTGCTTGCTCATTTACCTGATTAGCCTGCTCACTGATAATCTTATTGAGCTTCATCACCTGCGTATCGCGAGCTTCTATGGCAGAATAGTATTCATCCTCATCATTCATCTCCTGCCGGATATTAGCACTCATTGTGGCGAGTCCCAGACGGTGAACGATATACATCATATCCGAATCATCCTTATATTTATCACCCTCCAGACATAACATCTGCTGGTTCTTCTTATCCCTCTGCGACTGGTCGAACACGCTCAGCACCTTGTCGAGCCTGTTGTTTATCTTGCCATGTAAAAGAGGAATCTGCACCAGGATACTGTCATGCGTCAGACTGTTGATGAAAGGATCATCCATCCCGTTCTCCACCTCTTTCCCGTCATAGTCGAGCGCCTTGTGGTTCACGTATACCACAGCCTTGTCAATATCTCCCACTCTATGGCCCAACAGATACACAGCCACCATCGGCACGGCATATCCCTTGCCCTCTCCCTCCTTTATCATATTCTCCTCAGCATTATACTGGGCAGCCAGATAACGTCGGAACCGGAGCGTCTCGGTATCGAGCCATGTCTTCTGAAGTTCGATAAGAATGAGCCTTACGCTTCCATCCTCTTCCCTCACCCTGGCAGCAAAGTCGATGCGAAACATCGAGATATTGTCGCGGGTGATGTTAGGATGCTCATGCCTTCTCATTTCCACGCTCACCACTTCCTTTTTCAGCAGGGCGGTTAGCACGGTTTTGGCGATGCGTTCGTCTTCCATCAGGAATTTGAACACAGAATCGTATATCGGATTAGCTACATAGTAAATCATATCTCTGTTCCTCCATAATTATATTTCCGCTACAAAGATACGAGTTTTCTGCGAAACGGCAAAGTTTTTGAGGATGAAATATCAGAAATGGCTGAAATTAACCGGATTATAGATATAAAAAGAAAGATAGCTCACCAGTTATAAGGCTGCCATCTTTCTTATCTATATACTTAAATACACTTTTATTCTAAGTACGACCCACCTGTTAATAGTTAGTTATCAACAAATGCGTAACTATCTTATCATTCCTATTCATAAAGCTCACCAAGTATTCTTTATCAAACGTACGAATATTGATGCCTTCCTTATTATATAGTTGATAAATGAAATCTGTATTTTTGATTATCATCATCCACTTTGCCGGGCAATGATGTAATAAAAACGTAGTCAATCGTTTTTGATCTTCTCGCGTAAATTCATTTTTAGCATATGTACTAAACTCACTATCATAAGGCCCGTTTCTTCGACAGCAATCCTGGCGAATTCTTCATCTTCTTTCCACGCGACTGGCACATCGCCAAGGTGGCAACAGATGGCGAAGACCAGACCATCCGCGTTATCGTAATCAAGGTAGATTATAAGGATTAAAGATAATTGAAAATAAATATTATTGTGACTCAGAGCACGTTAGTAGGATTTTTTGCAATTGTGGTCTTGATTTCTCGAAAAAAAAGGCTAATTTCGCACAATTCGAGGGAAATCATTGAAGTTTTTTTATTATACTGGCTTATAATTCGGAATTTTTTGCTAAATTTGCCACGTCATATCAGATTTTTGCTTATTTTCTTTTCGCAACACTAAGATAAGTGAAAATTTTGACATGGCAAAATCCTGGGCAACTTTTAGTTGATCAGGCACTAATAAAGATTAATCTATAATAGTGTTGCGGAATTAAGACTAAAGACATATGAAGAAAACTTTTCACAGAATCATCATGTCAGCATTGCTGACAGTGCTGGCAACAGTTGCTGCCAGCGCACAGTGCTACATTGTCGGCAGCGACAATGAGTGGAAAACCAACACTGCTGCTGCAGAACTGACAGAGACCGCCACTACAGGAGTGTATGAGGGTGATGTCACCTTCGTTGACGGTGCGCAGTATTTCGCCGTCACCCAACATCTGACAACTGGCGATGCCGATTGGACAGAGTTTAACAAAAACCGCTTCGCCCCTTCAGTATTCGACGCCATGCTCGTTATCAATGAGCCTATGACCATGGTAAAGGGTAGGGACGCATCTTTCAAAGTGCCAGTCGCCGGTACAACCTATCGTATGCGCATCGACTTCAACACCCTGACCGTCACCTTGCTCGGTGACTTTCCCGACAAGCTGTATGTATGGGGCAGCAATGGTGTCTTCGATCCCACATTGTCAGCTGCCACACTGCCTAAGACCGAGACCGACGGTGTGTATAAGGCTACGGTAGACTTTACCTCATGCTACTTCAACATTCTCACCCAGCTCGGCACCGACCCCAACGACTACGAAGCCATACTGCCCTACCGCTACGGTGGCGGTAAGGTGGTTATCAACCGCGACAAGGCCATGACGCTCACAGAGCAGTCATTCCACATCGCCACACCAGGCACCTACGACGTGACTGTAGACCTCCGCACCATGACCATGAACCTCCACAGCGACACCTATGTGCCCGAATATCCAGACCATGTCTACCTCATCGGTGCCAACGGTAGCAACTTCGCCGATCAGGGCGCAGAGCTTACATGGGACGATGTGGAAGGCATCTACACGGGCTATGTGACTTTCTATGGCAACAAGTTTACCATCTCTACCGCTCTCGCCTCTACATATGATGGCGGGGACGAGATTAAAGACAAGCGCATCGGTGCTGTCGCACCAACTGTTGACGTGGAACCGAACCTCACCGTAGGTCTAAAGAAGGGCGAGGTGTCTGACTTCATCATCGGAGCATCGACAGATAACCCACTCACCGCATGCGTTACATTAGACCTTGTCAACAACCGTCTGACGCTCCACGGCAACGATGCGTCATATCCAATAGGCTACCCGAAAGAGCTCTACACTCTCGGCTGCAACGGCAATTGGTTCACCAACATCCCTGCAGACGTGATTTCTGCCACCAACGAGCCCGGCATCTATGAGGGCGAAATCACATTCGTGGGCGAAGTGGGCGATCTTCACTTCATCGTGTTAAAGCGTCTCGGCGCAGATTGGGACTTTGTCAACGCCAAACGTCTCTCTCCCTACACCGACGGCGACCCCGCCAATCTTGACAGCGATATTCCTGCCATGGCACCTGATGTATCGCCCGGCGCATGGCTCTTCTCTGGTGAGCCTGGCACCTACGACATAAAGGTGGACCTCACAAAAGGCAATGGCGTGATACGCATCTCTGCCAAGGGCGCAACAGGCATCACCGCCACCACAGCCGCTCCTGCCACCAAGAACTACTACTACGACCTCAACGGACGATTCCTCGGCAACGTGGAGCCGCAGAAGGGAGTGTATGTGGTTAAAGGTAAAAAGGTAATAAAGTAAAAAAACAGAAAGGTAAAACTACCCCTCTCCAGCTCTTTATCTCAAGTAAGTCCACCCTCTACGTGGTGGGGTGCACTTTAGGAGAGCTGGAGAGTTTTTTTATTGCCGTCCGGTAATAACTCAGAAATGAAAATTAGCATAAGAAAAAGCTCTATTTTCTAAAATTTTTAGCGCTTTTATGCGCTATTCGCTTTGATTTCTGTCAATATGAGCCTGAATGCTTACACTTTATTTTTACCGGACGGCAATAATTATTTACTGGGTCCACTTTAAAAGTCGTTTTTGTTTTTTTATCCTACAAAACGCCATTTGATTATCAGATGGTTACATTTGAACAATTTCTCAAAAATTACTTTTTCAAGTGGGCTTAAGAACTTATTACAAAGGTCTCTTTTAGTAAATAAAATGCAGTTCCAAAACATAAAAGCGAACTGCATTCCGTACTCAATTCACTGTCACATTCCCCAACATCATAATGAAATGGATGGAAGAACACCATGATGTTACTCAAGATGGGTCTCAAGATGGGTCTCAAGGTGATTCTCAAGGTGGTATTCAAGATGTCCTCCAAGACGGAGAATTAGATGATTGGATAGAAAAACAGATTAAAAAGAATCCAAAAATTACGGCAAAAGAACTAGCTTTATTATCCCAAAAAGGATTAAGTACCATCAGGCGACGCATCGCTAAACTTCCTCATATACAATACGTTGGAAGTGGATATAGTGGACATTGGGAAATCAAGAAATAGAGAATACAAAGAAATGCAGCCTCTCGATTATATAAAAGAGAGGCTGCATTTTTCTTATGGTATTCAAGATGGGTCTCAAGGTGGTATTCAAGATATCCCTTACCCCGCTTCCACCACTACCTCGCTGCCCCTGACCATCGCCTTCTTCACGCGGTCGAAGAGTTGGAGGAAGCGTTCCTGACTCTTGAGTACGAACCCGGGCGCATGGGCCTCGCCGATGAGGATGCCACCCTGGCGCAGACGGAACGGACCATTGCCCGGCTGCATCATGGGACAAGGAAGGGCATAAAGTTCTTGCAGACACCCGAACTCATGACTCTTGCGCTCCATTCGGCAAAGCTTGCAGGTTTCGGGGAGAGGAAGAGAGGAAGATGAAGAAGAAGCATCCCTTATCGGTTCGAGGAAAAGCATCTGGCGGGCGAAGCATTTGCATTTAGCCACCATGATGTGATATTCACCCGGCTCCAGACAGCCACCCTCGCGCTCCATCGTATCACAAATGTACTGATGGCCTACAACGATACCCTGGCGATTAACTACTTCCTGACTAAGGCGACCAACAATGGCGCCATGATCTCTACGAAAACGATTTAAAAACAACTTCATCATAACACGCAACAACTTAAAAACAACAATAGAAAAACATTTGAAATTCACATTCACTTTCACATTTTCTGAACGTAAAACGACTGGTAATAATCAGACAAATCCTTGCAACCTTCCGGCAACTGATGGTACACCAGCTGAGGGAACATTTCCTTCAGTTTCATATAAAGACCGATGCCCGGTTTGTCCTGATCAGGCCACATGTGAAGATTCCTTCCCGCTAAAAGATTGCGACATTCTTCATTACAAAGCGTAGCACTCGGGATGGCTATTGCCTTGTAACCCATAGACATAGCGCTCCAGCAGTCGGTACATCCCTCGGTAATAACCAATGGCTCTTTTTCTGTCACCTGCGGCAAGATCTGCATACCATATACCATCGGCTTGCTACCTGGTGCAAACTTAAACCGCGGTTTTTCTTCAGTCTTATCTCCCAGATATCTGCTCTGAACCGTCAGCAGATTGCCATGAACGTCATAATAGGGAATCAACAGGGAAGGACCATCAAAAAACTTTCCACCAAAGCGATAGCCAGCAATGGAGAAATCTGTGCTCACCACTCTACACCAATAGATATATTCCGGGCGCAACTTTCTCTGATAGAACAGGAAATCCTTGGCTTTATCTGTCAGTTTCTTACCCATGAGCATACGCATCAGATAATCTACGTCAGGCTTATGCTGAAACTCGCCTCTGAGATTGAGTCTGTCCGTATCACATTCAGATTTTCTATGCCCAGCAACAGCTTTATCCCGATGAAGCACATCCTTACGGTTTCCCGCAGAATGATTACCGGCGCTGATATTGAATCTTCTGCACAGCCATTGGCAAGCCTCCGAAAAAGAGAGATTCTCCCGTTTCATCACCAGGTCGATATTATCTCCACCCCACCCGCATGAAAAGCAATGACAAGTGTTGGTGGAAGTCCAGAAATGCAAACTCGGATGGGTATCATTATGACTGATACAAAGGGCATTATGATACCGCAAACCCATTCCCAATTCATCAGCAACCTCCAGGATGCTGATAGCTCTAAGTTTAGAGAGCGTATTTGAATCAATATATTCTGCCATCTTCTAATTGTCTTTTTTAATATTACCATCACCAATAGTGCCTTTCTGCTGCGTCTTTCTAAGCACCTTTCTATCCTCGCCCTTTGCTGGTTTTTCGAGCCATCCCCATCTGCGCCAGTTGCACACCATGTTACGGGCAGGTGTCTTGAGCTCCTTCTGCTTCAGAAATTCCTCCAGGAACTGATAAGAGAATTCCTGCGGCAACTCGCTGAAATAGTCTACAGTATGATAAGGCTCTCCTTCGCCCTCGGCAGAAATCTGCTCGAAAGCCTTGCCCCACCGCTGCAACATATTCTGCAAGATGCGGTCGGCACAAGCCAGATAGGTCTGCCTGACCAGTTTCCGGATTTCCTTCTCGCTCTTCTTCCCTTCCACTTTGTAAAGCACTTGCATGAGGGCAGCGATGCGGAAGGCTGAAACCGAACTGCGCTTGTAGAAGACATCCATCGACTTAGACATGGTTTTCACCACCTGCTGGCGGCAGTCGTTACACCATTTTACCACCGTCTTGTAGAGCCAGCTCATATCTTCCTCTATCTCCTGATGGAATTTTCCATCTTCCTCATAGCACAACCCGAAGAGCTTGTCCAATGTATTCTCCAGCTCATTACGCTGCGTATCGGTCAACGCCTGAAACTGTGGCGGATTGTCGCCCAGATGACTGATGAGCGGGCATAAGATGGTTCGGGTTACAGCACCGCCCTCAATGGCAGCCTTGTTCATATATCTGCTCACCGCACTCTGAGTGCCGCAGAAAACGAACGACAGCAAGGCATCTACCATGGCACTATAGCTGGATTCGCTCATGAAATCCTGACCATATACGCTGCCCAGATCGTAAGCTGTCTTGATAACCTGCGAGAGGTCGGCAAACTGGCGCTTGGCAGAATGCACGATGGCAGAAATCTCATCGGCAAATTCGAAGAGCGTCTTCGGAGCACCATAGAGTTTGACGGCTGCATCGCATCGCTTGATAAACATGGTGAGCGATACGGTTTCGGGCAGGATGGTGATGTCGGGCTTCGGTGCGGGTGGCAGCTTGCCGTCCTTCTTTCCCTGGCGTCGCTTCAGGGCAGCATACTCCTGCTCCTTGGCTCTCATTTCGCTGTCGCGCTCGATGAAAGGTTTCATCAGGGTACGCATGATGTATCTGGCAAACGACTTTCCGCTCGACTGCTCGCCCTCTACGATAACCTGCAGCACGATGGCCGATTTTTCTCCCTGATTATCATACACATACTGTATTCTGACACGTGTAAGATAAACGCTGAGCATGGCAGCAGCCACCACCAGCGTAGGATACTTGAGGTCAGAAGGCGAAGTGATCATCCATTCTCTGATGCCCGACGGATAATCCTTATCGGCAATCAGGTGATGCATGGGCATCTCTTCATTCTCTTCAGCCTGTTCAGCCAGCTTTTTTCCTATCAACCCAGATGATACCTTGTTATTGATTCCGCCCTTGGTATCCTCAGGCTTTGCCACTGGATTAGTCTGAGACGCTTCCTGTGGAGGTATTTTCTTTCCTTTTTCCATAATCCCAATCATTGATTATTTCTGAATGCAAAAGTAAGGAAAAAAAGCCTCCCCGGCAATAGGCGTCTTGCCGGTTCGCCTCCTACTAAGCCTCATCGCCGGCAACTAAGCCTTCCGCTAAGCCTCGGGCTCATCTGAAGGCATAAAAAAAGCACTTTCTGCTTGCAAACGAAGCAAAAAGTGCTGATACTGTATTATTTCTAACTGAACTTTCGCAAGTTTTGCCCACACGCCCTGAAAGGGCAGAAGCTCCTAGCCCAGGGCATCGCCCTGGGTATAATAGCAATCAACAAGACGCCCTGTAAGGGCAAAAGCTTTATTTATTGCCTGTTCTTTAAAGCTTTTGCCCTTACAGGGCGACGGGGTTGCGTTTATAATTACCCAGGGCGATGCCCTGGGCTAGGAGCTTCTGCCCTTTCAGGGCGTATTGCGTAATTTCAACCATACAGGTCGAAAATCTTCTGTTCAGATATGTTCCTATTCATTTATATTATCACCCCCACTGACATAAGAAAGAACCAAACGGCGAACCACGGCATGAATGTCTTCATTAGGGAACTTCTGGCGATATTTCTCCGTAAGGTCTTCACAGAAATACATCTTGCTACCAACCGTAGAAGAAGGAATATTTTGCTTTATAAACACATCGTATGTTGCAACAGGCTTGCCATCCTTTGCGTCGACAGGCACAATATTCTCCTTATACCAACCACTTCCAGATGCGGCAGAGAACAATCTATAATTGTCCTTACTCTCCACTTTACCAGCGATGTCCAGTATACTTATCGTCCTCAGGATTCACCGCATATAGCATATATAAAGGAGAAAGCGTCGAGTGAAATTTTATGATAAACTGATATTTCTTGCTTCCTCCAAAAGGAGGGTTTGCCTTCAAATCCTGCTCTATATCCTCACGAATTTGTGGCGCATCCACCACAAACTCTACTTCGCCAGTATAATTGACGACAGTTTTCCATGACTGTGGATTTGGCTGAATAACTTCACCATTGTCATTGCTGTTGTCACACGCACAAAAAGCCAAGACTACCAACAGTAGTAAGACTGATTTTTTTACCAGATACTTCATATCCTAATTTGTTTATTAAACCTATTCTATTGTTAAACGTAGAATATGCCTAAAAATTACATTATTTTACGTTTTTAACATTCCATCTAAAACTTGCCTATTTTATTTATTTTATCAAGAACAAAAAGGAAGTGTTGATTACAATCAATAGCCATTTTGGGGCTTGGTGGAGGTATTGATTAGAAAATATTTCTGCTTTCGATGTTCGTTGGAGGTGTAGATTGTAATCAACAGGCACTTTTAGGTTCGTTATAGCCATTGATTGCAGTCAAGACCTATTTTTATGTGTCATTGGGGCTGCTGATTGCAATCAATGGTTACTTTTAAGAGCCGTTAGTAGTTTTGATTCAAGTTTCTTCTGTCCACAAAATGTGAAAACATCTGTTGATTGCTGTTTCTTTCAACTTTTTGTGTTAAGAATTACAAGAAATCAGAATCAAAAGCTATTTTTATGGGCAAAAACCATCTTTTTATCATCCTGCTGTCATTTTTTTGCAATAAGGTTGCGGTTTTCTCGTTTATTTTTATATCTTAGCAATCGCAACTGGAGAAATCCAACGATGCACAAAACGATTTGTCAAATTTAAATCCTTAACATCATGAAAGAGATTTACGACATCAACATTCAGCGCATGAATAACGGTGCGCATTTCACGTTTGTAAGTAACATTCTTGCACGTGCAGAAGCCGATACAGCCGTCAAGGGCAAGGCTTCAGAACTCGTCAGTAATTTCAAGACTGCCGTCAATGCAGAGGACGAAGCCTTGAAAATTTCACAGAAAAGTCTCTTGACTGATGATATTGCCAAGGCTGACATCGACCGTGACGCTCTCTATGCTGGCTACAAGAAAGCCGTTGAAGCATTCCTTGCTATGCCTATCGCTGACATGGCACAGGCAGCAAAGGTTCTCGCACAGCACATCAAGGACTACAAGATTAACACCGCTGGCCAACTCGATAAGGAGACTGGTCTTTTGGTTAATTTCATTACAGACCTTGAAGACAAGTATTCCGCACAAGTTGCAAAGTTAGGCTTGACAGCATTTGTTACAAATCTGAAAGAAGCTAACGAACGAGTAAGAATGCTTACCTTGCAGCGTACCAATGAGAAAATGGGTGTGACAGTTGGAGCTTTGAAAGCAGCTCGCACAGCAAGTGATGATGCTTACCGTGCTTTGGTAAAGATGGTAAACGCCCTTGCACTCGTCTTTGGTGAAAAGGATTATACGGCTTTCATTGACTATGTGAATACGGAAGTTACCCACTACAAGCGTGAGGTTATCGGGCAAAAAGCCAAGGCTCCATCTACTTCGGGCAGCACAAGTACACCAAGCGGTAACGGTTCGGCATCTGGCTCTGGTTCTTCTTCAAGTGGTGGCTCTACATCGGGTGGAAGTTCATCATCCGACGGAGAATGAGGAGTTATTGAATTGGAGTAAAGACGAAGTAAAAAATTCCATACCACTCTCTTCATTTTCAGAGTGGCATGGAATTTACAT
>SKET01000593.1_pt1 | contig 29126 bp, 19 predicted proteins | sample 4841461 | NCBI WGS metagenome assembly SKET01 (sample SAMN11008802, study PRJNA524170) | human gut metagenome | biome: Human fecal sample; material: Feces; isolation source: fecal sample from pouch patient p5 | host: Homo sapiens | place: Israel: Tel-Aviv | collected 2014-02-13
TTAGTTTTTTAAATTTATAAATTTAAAGTTTTTCTATTATGAACAAAAAGTTTTTAAGTGCAATCCTGTTCGGAGCCTTAATGGTTTCGTCAACAGGAACATTTGTGTCTTGTAAGGATTACGACGATGACATCGATGCAATCAACAAGGAACTGACCGATCTGAAATCAAAACTTTCAGATCTTGAAAGTAAAGTAAATGCCGGTGGCGCTTATGTTACCAAGATTGAATCTGTAGACGGTGGTTTCAAAGTATCGGTAAGCGACGGTACTTCTTACAACCTGACCGTTGCCAGTGCTGCTCCCGGTAGCAAGGTTGTGATTGACGACAAGACCGGTGAAATCAGTATTGATGGCAAAGCTACAGGTTGGTTTGCTACTACGGGTGAAGGTGAAGAAGCTGTGGATATGACTCCGTATGTAAAAGACGGATATTGGTATTTCTATGACAAAGCAGCAAAAGACTTTGTGAAGTCTGAATACAAAGCTGCCGGTGATGCTTATGCAGTAGTAAAAGACGGTGTAGTGACTCTGCATATGCCGGATGAAAGCGGTAAGATGCAATCTATCGTATTACCGTTGACTGCTAATGCGTTGACTGCTATTTCTTTGCCTGCCGGATTGACAATCGGTAATACTGTTGCTACAGATGCTGCTGCTGAGGCAATCTCTTCAGCGAAAGCTGCTAAATTAGATTGGAAAGGTCCTAAAGGTGCCATTGAAAAGGATCAATTCTTAGTTGGTCAGATTGGTGTTGCTGATTTGGTTGTTTCTCCTAAGAATTACGATTTGTCTGCTCAAAAACTTACTTTGGTAGACAGCAAGGGTAATGTAGCTCCTGTTAAGGTAATTGCTACTCCTAATACATTTAATAGCGTTATTGTTGGCGATCGTGCAGCTTCTGAAAACGGTAATTGGAACTTGACGGTGGAAATGACTGATGAGGTTACTGCTGATAATATTAATAAGGTATTTAAAGGTACAGGTGCTAATGCTAGTAAGGAAATTTTGTATGCTTTGTGTGTAAATGGTATTCCTTATACTGCTTATGATATTGCCATTAAAACAAAAGCACCTGAAACATCTGTTGCAGCGATTACTTTTGCTGCTGATAAGCTGTCTTATATAGATGCAGAAGGTACAGAAGTTAAAGGCGCTACTGATGCTATTGAACTTCCTGTAGGAACGACAGCATTGAAGTATGCTGATGCTAACTTGTATGACTCTTATATCACTTTTGAAGGAACATATAAGGCAAAAGCTGAAAAATTAGGTGTTAAAGCAGATGGTATGACTGTTACTGTTCCGCAAGCTGCAAGTGGTGAAACTCTTGTTGCAACTGTACACATGGTGAATATCGGTGGTGTAGAAACTACGACTTCTAATACTATCACTTTGAAGTTGGCAGGTGCTTCTATCGATACTCCGACAGAAATTTCTGCTACCGAGTATAAGGTTATGCCGAACACAGATTTCACTAAAGTATTGCCTGCTATCCTGATTGACTTAGGTGATGCATTGAGTAAATTGGATGCAGCAACAATTGAAGCTGTACAGAATGCAGACCAGCTTTCTGTAGTTGAAGCTGCAACCCAGGAAGGATTTATTGTTGCTAGTACTGCTAATGTGTTTACTAATACTACACTGACAAAATATTACAAAGCTAATGCTCAGGGTAAGAAAGGTGCTGCATGGGATGCTAGCAATGATGGTCTTGAATCACTTCGCTTTATTGAAATAGCTGTAGCTACTGATGCCGGTACTAATAATGTAGCTGAGGATGCTAAGCCGGGTAAATACACATTGAATTTGGTAATTAAGGACGGTACTACTGTTGGTAATGAAATCGCTAAGATTGCTATGCCTGTAAATGTGACAGTTCCTGCATTCGATGATTTGTTTGCTGCAACAGATGCTTGGACAGAAGGTGTATATGGAGCTAGAATTTATCCTTCTACCAATGATGCATTAATCAGTATGTCAAATGCATACACTGCTAAATCGGGAGTAGATGCTAATTACAATAAGATTGCTTATGCTTTTGATAAGATTAGCAATGAAGCTGTTGGTGAAGTAAATGCCAGCACTCAGCAGGTAACTTTGAATAAGGATGTAGTTTACAAAGACAAGGCTCTTGCTAACAGTGAATTGAAAGCAACTGCTTCTTATAGTATTTTGAACGCAATAACTGCATATACCGGTTCAGGTAATGATGAGACCACATTAAAAGCTATTAGGAAGGCATTTACTGTTGAATCATCTAAGTTTACAGTAAAACTTCAGACTATCTTTGATGGTGGTAAGATTGTATTCTATAAAGATAATGCAGTTGTTACCGGTACGGTTGGTATAGATGCTGATGGTAAAATAGCCGAATTGACCATATCTGGCAATAAAAAACAAGGTTTGGCTATTAACTTCTTAAGCGCAGACTTAGCTGTAAATTCAACTAATGTTGCAGATTCTTATCCAAGTGATAATGATAAAAAATTACAAGGATATGCATTCGGTAATAGCAGTGCAGCAGCTGCTTCGGATAAGCAAATCAAAGTAACATGGAGTACAGGTATTCCTACAGTAACAGTAGCAGAGGGTACTGGTGGATTAGAGTTCACAAATAGCGATCCGTCTTCTCCTACTTACGAAACTACCTTGACTGCAACATTTGAAGATGCTACAGGTATTGTATATACTTCAAGCATTAAGGTGGAAAAGAAATAATACGTCTTTAGTATTTATCTTTAATATGGAAGAGCATCCTTCGGGGTGCTCTTTTTTTTGAATGGTAGCAGCCGGGAATTCATTTTACTCCTGCCACAGTGGAACTGACTGACAATTGCTCATACAGTTTGTTGGATGTGAAGGGTAAAGTAGCCGATATTATTGTTTCTACTCCTTCTAAGGGCTCGCCCGAAAACTGTTTGCTTTGTGTCTTCGGGCAGGCAACCCCTGCCCCTACATCTGACAATTGGATAGTCCGGCTTAGTTTTGACACACTCCCTTCTCATTCTCAGTTGAGAATTACATCCCATTCAATCGGGAAGTGAATATCTTCGGTAACGGATTCTATTCATTTCCCGATTTTTTTATTGAATTTGATTGATGCGATATACAATTTTCCCTTGGTGGTACATATATACGTGCAGGTTCATGCGTACGTACGTGTAGCCCGATACATACGTACGTGTAGGCTTACGCATACGTATGTGTGGCCCGATGCGTACGTACACATTTTACAAATAGGCAGCTTGCACTGTATGTTGCAAAAAGACCTTGAGGATTTTTAAAAACATCAAGGTCTTTTTTGAAAACACCACCTTCTTTTTTAAAAAGCTCGGCATGTTTTTCCTGTAAGGGCAGAATGCATCCCCTCACCAAGTCGGTTATTCCTTCTTCTCCGTTCATCCTTACATTTTAGCCGAAATGTGCGGATAATCAGATTGTTAAGAATGACAGGACATTCCTTCATCCTCCTTTCAGCCGTGCTTCCCAAGTCCCTTCACAAGCTGCCTTCAGCCTTTATCCTGCCGGAAGAAGTTTTACGAATGAAAGGAGGCTGAAAGGGTGGTGACACAATGTTCATTCACTACCGGACCCCCATCAATAGGGCGTTTCAACGACTAATGAAAGGAGAAAGGGAGAAATCCTTGAAATCTCAAGTAAGCTTTTGATCTACTCTTGCCGTCAATGGTTTCATCGCTATTGGTAAACCAAGCCGCGAAGCGTAAAGCCTTGTTGTTTGGGAAACATTGCGCCAAAGACCCATCGGGATGAGAGGTTGTTTCTATTTTGGAAACAGCTGCATCTTTTCGTAATTTTCCCTTTTTAAAATACTGTTTTTATGTTCTGATATTTGTTGGGTATGCTGTTTTTATGTACTTTTGAACCGTTATTTTATTGAGTATCTGTTACATGAAAGAACACATATCTCTGATTTTTACAGTAGTCTTTTCAAGATCTTGAAAAAACAGACCGGTTTGATACCTGTCGGGCTTATAAAGGATGATAAGAGTTACGTTTTAAGCAGCATACTTCCACAAGATATAATAAAGAAGAAACTAACACGATAACAAATGAATATTATGAAGAAAATGCTATTGTTCACCTTGTTGGTAGGTGGATTATGTACAACTACACCCGTAGTACAGGCACAAGAAAGGTTGCCGGAGTACTTACAGGCGGAAAAATTTACTCAGGAGAAACTGAACACCATGTTGTTCTCTACTGTGGTAGACCCTCATTGGTTTCAGAAAGGGAATAACTTCTGGTTTCAGTATAAAACAAGTGAAGGTACCTTTTGGTATGTGGTAGACCCTTCGGCACGCAGTAAGAAGCAGCTTTTCGACCGTGATGAAATGGCCTCGCAGCTGACCGAAATTGTAAAAGACCCTTTTGAAGCGCGTCATCTTCCCATCAGGAACTTGAAAGCTCAGGAAGACGGTCGTACTTTTACTTTTGAGGTGGTATCTTCTCAGGATGCCAAGCCCAAGAAGGAGGATAAGGAGAAAAAAGATAAAAAAGGCAAGACCGAGAAAGAAGTCTTTTATTTTTCCTACGATTATCCCACCCGTAAGCTCACTCATCTGAAAGATAAAGAAAAAGAACCCAAGAAAATCAGATGGGGGTCAATCTCTCCTGACGGAAAGACGGTGGTTTATGCCAAAGACCTGAATCTTTATCGTATGAGCCGTGAAGATTATGAGAAGGCAAAGAAGAATGAAAAGGACAGTACTATTGTCGAAATTCAGCTGACCAAAGACGGTGTGGAAGATTTTGGCTACGGTATTCCTTACAGTACGCTCAACACTGATACGCTGTGTAATGGCAAGCGTCGCAGGGTGTATGGGGTGTGGTCGCCCGACTCCCGTCATTTTGCAATGACCGTTTCCGATGACCGGGCCGTAAAAGAGTTGTGGGTGATTAACTCTATGGCACAACCGCGTCCTACCCTGGAAACTTATAAATATCAGATGCCCGGTGAAAAAGAAGCTCCGATAGAACATTTGTATTTGTTTGATATGAGTGACAACAGCCGGAAAGAAATAAAGGTGGACGCTTATAAAGATCAGACTTTGGGACTCTCTTACAGTCCGTGGCTACAGAAACAGCGTGATATGGAAGATCAGCCTTCAATCTGGCTGGGTGACAATAACCGTTTCTATCTTTCACGTAAAAGCCGTGACTTGCATCGGATAGATATTTGTTCTTACACTGTGGGGCAGGATTCTATTGTTCCTGTTATTAAAGAGCGTATGAATACTTATCAGGAAACGCGTCCTTTGCATCTTTTGAGCAATGGAAAAGAACTGATACAGTGGAGTGAACGCGACGGTTGGGCGCATCTTTATTTATATGATGATAAAGGTAATCTGAAAAACCGTATCACAAAGGGACCTTGGCATGTGGAAGAAATATTGAAAGTAGACAATAAAGCGCGTGTCATTTATTTCACTGCCAATGGTATGAACCCGAACGAGAACCCGTATTATGAGCACTTGTATCGGGTGAATTTGGATGGTAGCGGACTGAAGCAACTTTCAAAGGGGGATTATTTCCACCGCGTGGAAGTGGATGATGAGGCTCGTTTTGTGGTGGATAACTTTTCACGTGTCAATACAGTGCCTTGTGCCGACTTGCTGGATACGAACGGTAATAAAGTGATGACGATTCAGGAAAGTGATTTCTCGCAGCTTTTTGCTGCCGGTTACAAGTTTCCCGAACCTTTTAAGGTGAAAGCTGCCGATGGAGTGACCGACCTTTATGGTGTGATGTATAAACCGTTTAATTTCGATTCTACAAAGGTATATCCTATTGTAGACTATGTTTATCCGGGGCCGCAGGTTGAAGGTACGGTTTATCCGTTTACCCGTATGACTCCGCGTACAGACCGATTGGCACAAGCCGGTTTCATCGTCATTTCGGTAGGACAACGTGGCGGACATCCAAGCCGTTCCAAGTGGTATCATAACTATGGATATGGCAATATGCGCGATTATCCCTTGGCCGACCACAAATATGCTATCGAGCAGTTGGCAATGCGTTATAATTATATAGATATAGATAAAGTGGGTATTCACGGACATTCAGGAGGCGGATTTATGAGTACGGCTGCCATGTGTCAATATCCTGACTTCTTTAAGGTTGCCGTTTCATGTGCCGGAAACCATGATAATAATATTTATAACCGTTGGTGGAGCGAAACGCATCACGGAGTAAAGGAAGTGGTAAGCGAAAAGGGAGATACTACCTTTGTTTACAAGATAGCGACCAATCCTCAGATTGCTAAACAGCTGAAAGGCAATTTGCTGCTGATTCACGGTGACATTGATAACAATGTGCATCCGGGTAATACACTGCGCGTGGTTGATGCATTGATCCGTGCCGGCAAACGCTTTGATATGCTGATTTTACCGCAGCAGCGCCACGGATTCGGTGACATGAATGAATATTTCTATTGGAGACTGGTGGATTATTTCTCAGAACATCTGAAAGGAAAGAGTGAGAAGTCTGTGGATATTCCCAAACGTTAGTGAAGATTAAACATTGCAGGGACTCAGTTCTTGAGCCCCTGCAATGAAAAAATATCTATTACAGCAGACCTGCAATGTAAGCCTTCATTTCGGGCACGGCAGCTTTTGCTTCCAGATATAATTTATATTGGGCTTTTGTGCGTACCAAATTGTGACCTTCGTATTTGGTCTGGTAATACGTATCACCGTTGATATAGTCGGCCAAGAAACGTACAGCCTGCATATATGGGAACAAGGTAGCAGCGTATGGCAACATCTCAATTTCAACCGGAGTCAGGAATGAACGGGCTGATTCAATGTATCCTTTGGCGAATGCCTTGAAAATCTCCATATTAAAACGGACATTGTTCAAATCCTTTTCGTCTTCTTTGCCTGTATTGGCTGCCGAACGAAGGAAGTCACCGAAATCGGAGAAGATGAAGCTGGGCATGACAGTGTCGAGGTCGATAACGCAAAGCACTTTACCGTCTTCATCAAACAACATGTTGCTGACTTTAGTATCGCAGTGGCAGATACGTTTCGGAAGTTTGCCTTCGCGGAACAGTCTTTCGGCACTGCACATTTCGTCGGCATCTTTTTCAATGGCATCAACGATGTCCTGCACTTCGCTCAGTCTGCCGGCTGCATTGGTGGCAACGGCTTCGCGCAACTGTTTCATGCGGAATTCCATGTTGTGGAAATCAGGAATAATTTCACCCAGCTGTTCGGGCACATCGGCCAACATAGCTTGGAATTCGCCGAATTTCAAACCTGCCAAATAAGAAGAGTCGGGAGTGACAGCTTCCAAAGTCTGTGAACGGGGAATGAATACTGATACGCGCCAATAGCCTTCGCCATCATAATAAAAGGTCTTTCCATCGGTAGCCGGAAGGAAACGGAGCACTTTGCGGTCGATGTCTGTTTCGTTCTGTGCTTCCAGTTTTTTGCGGATATGACCTGTCACCACTTCGATGTTGTGCTGTAACATGTCGATGTCGGTAAATATCTGATGGTTGATACGTTGTAATACGTAATCAGCTTCTTGGGGATCGACAGTTTTTACTAAATAAGTTTGGTTGATCAGCCCTGAAGTCAGTGCTTTTACTTCTTTTACTTCGCCCACCTCGGGGAATTGCTTGATAATTTGATTGAGGTTTTCCATAGATTGTTATTGTAATAATTATGAATAATCACGGATTATAATGAGACAAAGATAGCTTCTTCTCCTTAAATAAGGAAAAGAAGCTATCACAATTTTATTATTTATTATAAGAATAGGTGTGTTATTTCTTCAAATCAGTTTGGAACATACGGTCTGCGCGCAGTAAATGACGCCAGCAGGATACCAATTCCTGTGATTCTTGTAGCACGTTAAGGTATACCATGGAGGCTTTTACGTTCACGTCACGTTCCTGTATGCGGTCCATTTGCTGTTTTCGCAGGGTGGAAATCTTATTTTTCAACAAAGCTCCTTCACGCAGCAAAGCATCGGTTTGAGTGTAATCCTTATTGGCAAGCACTTCTGTAGCGCGAGCCATCAGTGCGGTCATTTCGTCGCGGACAGGGATAAATTCATTGGTGGCGCGTTCTGATAACGGAGTGAATTTATTGTCTACGTGCTCTTTGCAAGGGTCACAGATACGTTTCAGACAGTAGAGCATTTGTTCGCAGCTATTACTACCCAAATGGAACCAGGTGTTCTTTTCGATGGCGGTAAAGTTGTCTATGCGGCGCAGACCCAGAATCTCTTTGCGGCGTATTTTTTTCAGCATTTCCTTCTGGCTGTCAGTATTGCTTACGGCTTTACGCAGGGCTTTCAAATTCTCGTTGATGAATCCGTCGGTTATTTGACGATAAGTTTCGTTGGTAAATGTCATTTCGGCTACCAATGTATTATTAACGTGCTGGCGGAGCAATGTCCAACGTTCTTCTTTGTCTTTGCTGGTAATGAGGCGTGCGAATATATCGTCTTTACCTTTATCTTTCTGTTTCTTGCTGTAGTTGATATTGCTACGCACCAATAGGAATATGGCGAGTGCAATCAAAGCCAGCATAGCAAATGTGCCGCCGTAATACATAATGAGTGTTACCACAAAACAAATAGTGAAGGCAGCTCCGGCGGTAATGAACCAACCACCGATGACGGAAAGAACTCCGGTGATACGATAGACAGCACTGTCGCGGCTCCATGCACGGTCGGCTAACGAGCTACCCATGGCAACCATAAAGGTAACATAAGTGGTAGAAAGAGGAAGTTTCAGAGAAGTACCCAAAGCAATGAGCAGACCTGCCAATACCAGATTGACAGAGGCGCGTATCAAGTCGAATGCAGCACCGTTTTCCATGATCATAACATCTTTGCAGAAGCGGCTGTCGGCCCAACGTTTCAAGTTGTCGGGCAATACCTTGGCTATGTTTTCTGAAGCGGTCATGGTGGAACGGACAATACTACGTGCCACGGCTGATGAACCGAACATTTCATCGCCTTCATCCTGGCGTGAAAGGTCTACCGACGTTTTTACAACATTTTGCGCTTTCTTCGAGGTTATCAGGGCATATACCATAATGACTCCTGCTAAAAATAAGAATAAGAATGGGGTAGTGGCGGGACCATTCAGTGAATCCATCAGATAACCCATCGGATTACCATTGCCATTCGCCATGAAGTCGGTATATGCGGAGAAACCGGCTAAGGGCACACCGATAAAGTTCACCAGGTCATTGCCGGCAAAAGCCATGGCTAAAGCAAAAGTACCCAACATAACGACCACTTTAAATACATTGATTTTGCACCAGTGCAGTACTTGCATCAGAATGGTGAAGAATACAAAACTGCAACTTACCAACATCAGAGTGTTCTCTTGAATCCAATGCTTGTTGTCAGGGGTCATAAAGGAAGAGTCTTTCAGTCCTTTTATCAGCATGAAATAGATAATGGCTGTTACGGCAACACCGCCAAACAAACCAATGGTGTATTTCAGTTTCTTGGTATAATTAAAGGTAAAGAGAAGGCGTGAGAGGTATTGTACCAATGTACCGAAGAAGAAGGCTACGGCTACCGAGAGGAAAATACCCAAAATGACGGACAAGGCTTTTTCTGTATTCAGCAGGTCGGCAAAGCCCAACATGCCGGTTTCGTCTCCTGCTATCTTGATGAGGGCTAATACAAAAGTACCTCCCAGCAGTTCAAACACCATAGATACAGTAGTTGAGGTAGGCATTCCTAAAGAGTTGAAAATGTCCAGTAAGACGACATCCGTTACCATAACAGCCAGAAAGATACACATCAGCTCCTGAAAGTAAAATTGTTCAGGGCGGAAGATGCCGTGACGTGCGATGTCCATCATACCATTGCTCAGTGTGGCGCCAATAAAGATACCAAGGGCGGCGATGGCGATAATGGTTTTGAATGATGCTGCTTTGGCACCGATAGCGGAGTTCATGAAGTTTACTGCGTCGTTACTGACGCCTACTACCAAATCGAATATGGCTAGCAGAAAGAGGAATACGACGATTCCCAAAAACATTGTTTCCATAAATTTTGTTCACTCTATTTTTAATGGGTGCAAAGGTAGAAGAGCTATGTTATGATGAAATGTCATATATGTTACATTTGTGTTACAATCCGGGTTTTAGGACAAATATGAACCGATAAATAATATTTCACCTTTTTGTGTGGAAGATATAAACTGAAAATTCATACCTTTGTAGCCCAAATACTTAATCTATAAAAAATGTCAGAGGCTAAGAGAATAAAAACCGCATTGGTATCGGTTTATCACAAGGAAGGTTTGGATGAGATTATTACCAAACTACACGAAGAAGGAGTAGAGTTCCTCTCAACAGGCGGAACACGACAGTTTATTGAATCATTGGGTTTCCCGTGCAAAGCGGTAGAAGACCTGACTACTTACCCCTCTATTCTGGGCGGACGTGTAAAGACACTGCATCCGAAGGTTTTCGGAGGTATTTTGTGCCGTCGCGGTCTGGAACAGGATATGCAACAGATTGAGAAATACGAAATTCCTGAAATAGACTTGGTCATCGTAGATTTGTATCCGTTTGAGGCAACTGTAGCCAGCGGTGCGGAAGAACAGGCTATTATCGAAAAAATAGATATAGGCGGTATCTCATTGATACGTGCTGCTGCAAAGAATTTCAATGATGTGGTTATTATTGCCAGTCAGGCACAATACAAACCGTTCCGCGATATGTTGCTGGAACATGGTGCCACCACCTCAAGAGAAGAGCGCCGTTGGTTTGCCAAAGAAGCATTTGCTGTTTCATCTCATTATGATTCGGCTATCTTTAATTACTTTGACGGTGGGGAAGGCTCTGCTTTCCGTTGTGCAATGGAAGATCAAAAGCAGCTTCGTTATGGAGAAAACCCGCATCAGAAAGGTTATTTCTATGGTAATTTGGACGCGATGTTTGACCAAATCCATGGAAAAGAAATTTCTTATAACAACTTGTTGGATATCAATGCTGCCGTTGATTTGATTGATGAATTTGATGAAATTACTTTTGCTATTCTGAAACATAATAATGCCTGTGGCCTGGCTTCACGTCCTACTGTTCTTGAAGCATGGAAAGATGCCTTGGCAGGTGATCCTGTTTCTGCTTTCGGTGGTGTATTGGTTACTAATGCGGTTATCGACAAGGAAACAGCAGAAGAAATCAATAAACTCTTCTTTGAGGTTATCATAGCTCCTGATTATGATGTGGATGCATTGGAAATTCTGGGGCAGAAGAAGAACCGCATTATTTTGGTGCGTAAAGAAGCCAAGTTGCCCAAGAAGCAGTTCCGCTCTTTATTGAATGGGGTGTTGGTTCAGGAGAGAGACTTGGATGTGGAAACTGCTGCCGATTTGAAACAAGTAAGCGAGAAAGCTCCGACGGCTGCCGAAGTGGAAGATATGTTGTTTGCCAACAAGATTGTAAAGAACAGTAAGAGCAATGCTATCGTTTTGGCTAAAAACAAACAATTGCTGGCAAGCGGTGTGGGTCAGACTTCACGTGTGGATGCCCTGAAGCAGGCAATCGAGAAAGCCAAATCGTTTGAATTTGACCTGCATGGCGCAGTGATGGCAAGTGATGCTTTCTTCCCCTTCCCCGACTGTGTGGAAATCGCTGATAAGGAAGGTGTGAAAGCTGTTATCCAGCCGGGAGGCTCTGTAAAAGATGAATTGACGTTCCAGTATTGCAATGAGCATGGAGTAGCCATGGTTACTACCGGTATCCGTCATTTTAAACACTAATATAATAGTTTGAGAGGGTGTGTCAAAGGAAGATAACCGATTCCGGCTTTGACACATCTTCTCATTATACCTGTCAATTAAATAAAAATTATGGGATTATTCTCCTTTACACAAGAGATTGCGATGGACCTTGGCACTGCCAATACCATCATATTGAATAACGGAAAGATTGTAGTGGACGAACCTTCGGTCGTTGCACTCGACCGTCGCACTGACAAGATGATTGCCGTAGGCGAGCGGGCTAAAATGATGTATGAGAAAGAGAACCCGAATATTCGTACTGTGCGTCCTTTGCGTGACGGTGTGATTGCCGATTTTAATGCTTGCGAACAGATGATGCGCGGGCTGATTAAGAAGGTGAATATGGGTAATCGTTTCTTCTCTCCTTCATTACGTATGGTTATCGGTGTGCCTTCAGGCAGTACGGAAGTTGAACTCCGTGCCGTTCGCGATAGTGCAGAACATGCCGGCGGACGTGATGTATATTTGATTTTTGAACCTATGGCTGCTGCTATCGGTATCGGTATTGATGTGGAAGCACCCGAAGGAAATATGATTGTCGATATAGGTGGTGGTTCTACCGAGATTGCCGTTATTTCATTGGGCGGTATCGTGTCGAATAACTCGATTCGTATTGCTGGTGACGATTTAACGGCTGATATTCAGGAGTATATGAGTCGTCAGCATAATGTAAAGGTGAGTGAACGTATGGCAGAACGTATTAAAATCCATGTAGGTGCGGCATTGACTGATTTAGGCGATGATGCTCCCGAAGATTATATTGTTCGTGGTCCTAATCGTATTACTGCTCTCCCTATGGAAGTACCTGTCAATTATCAGGAAGTGGCACATTGTTTGGAAAAGAGTATTGCCAAGATTGAAACTGCTATCTTGAGCGCATTGGAGCAGACTCCTCCCGAGTTGTATGCCGATATTGTGTTGAATGGTATTTATCTGGCAGGTGGCGGTGCTTTGTTACGCGGTTTGGACAAGCGTCTTACCGATAAGATTAATATTCCGTTCCATATAGCCGAAGATCCTTTGCTGAGTGTAGCCAAAGGTACAGGTATTGCACTGAAGAATGTAGACCGTTTCTCATTCTTGATGCGATAAGATATTAATGAAGAAATAAAGATGAGAAATCTGCTGAATTTCTTTTTAAAGTATAATTACTGGTTCCTCTTTGTTTTACTGGAGGTAATCAGTTTTGCTTTATTATTCCGTTTCAACAGTTATCAGGGAAGTGCATTCTTTACCTCAGCCAACCGGGTTGCCGGTGCGGTGTATGACGCAGCCAATAATGTCACCGGATATTTTCACTTGAAAACCATCAATGATGAATTGGTACAAAAGAATGTAGAACTGGAACTGCAAGTGGAACGCCTTCGTGAAGCCTTGACGGAAGCGACGGGAGACAGCAGTGGTATCGAGCAGATGAAACAGGAAGCCTTGCAGGGGTATGACATCTTCAAGGCGAGTGTTATCAATAATAGCATTACTCATGCCGATAATTATATTACTATAAATAAAGGTACGGCAGACGGTGTGCGCAGTGAAATGGGGGTAGTGAACGGAAGTGGTGTGGTAGGTATTGTTTATCTTACTTCTTCTCATCATTCCATCGTTATTCCCGTTTTGAATTCTAAAAGCAGTATCAGCTGTAAAATAAAGAAGAGTGATTATTTCGGTTTCTTGAAATGGGACGGTGGTTCGTCTGAATATGCTTACGTAAAAGATATGCCTCGTCATTCATTATTCTCTTTGGGAGATACCATTGTAACAAGCGGACACAGTGCCGTATTTCCTTCAGGAATTCCGATAGGGACAGTAGACGATATAGCCGACAGTCATGATGGTCTGTCTTACTTGCTTAGAGTCAAGCTCTTTACAGATTTTGCTCGTCTGAATGATGTTCGCGTTATTGCGGAGAAAGGGCAAGAGGAACAGCTGGAATTAGAAAAACAGGTTAAAACGAATAAGTAGAGTAGACTGATGATTACTTATCTGCAAAGAATAGAGTGGTTTATCGGGCTGGTACTGTTGCAAGTGCTGGTATTAAATCGTATGCATATGAATGGATATGCCACTCCTTTCTTTTTTATTTATTTTATTCTGAAGTATAATTCGGGTGTAAGTCGTAACACATTGATGGTGTGGTCGTTTTTACTCGGATTGACAGTTGATATTTTCAGTAATACTCCCGGAATGAACGCCGCCGCCGCTACGTTATTGGCTTTTATGCGTGAGCCTATCCTCAGGCTGGTGACGTTACGCGACAGTGCCGAAGACTTTGAGCCGGGCATCAAGAGTATGGGGATTTCTCCTTACTTTCGGTATATTCTGTTGTGTACATTCCTGTTTTGTAGCATTTTGATGGTGATAGATACTTTCTCGTTTTTTAATCTGCCTGTATTATTATTGAAAATATTGACAGATGCCTCCATTACAATTGTTTGTATATTATGTGCCGAGGCAATAAGGAGGAAGAAATAAGTGGAAAGAGATTATAATCTGGAGAAGCGGAAATATGTGATTGGTGGATCGGTTGTTGTTATTGTACTGATTTACCTGATACGTCTTTTTACCTTGCAGATTATGAGCGAAGACTATAAAAAGAATGCAGACAGCAACGCTTTTCTGAATAAGACACAATATCCCAGTCGTGGTGTGATGTATGACCGTAATGGGAAATTATTGGTTTACAACCAACCGGCATACGATGTCACTATGGTGATGAAAGAGGTGGTAAATCTTGATACACTTGATTTGTGCCGGACGTTGAATATTACTCCGGAATACTTTAAAAGGCGTATTCGTGAAATGAAAGATCGCCGCTCTAATCCGGGTTATTCTCCTTATACTCATCAGGTCTTTATGACCCAGCTTTCTGCCGAAGAATGTGGAGTGTTTCAGGAGAAACTGTTTAAATTCCCCGGATTTTATATCCAGAGACGTACCATCCGACAGTATAATTATAATTCAGCTGCTCATGTTTTAGGTGATATTGCCGAAGTTTCCAAACGGGATATAGAGGCGGATGATTATTATGTGCGTGGAGATTTTATCGGTAAACAGGGGGTGGAGCGCTCTTATGAGAAACAATTGCGTGGAGAAAAAGGAGTGGAAATATTGCTCCGTGATGCTCGCGGGCGTATTCAGGGACGCTATATGGACGGAAAATATGACAAGACTCCTGTACCGGGCAAGAATTTGAAATTGGGGATTGATGTTGAGCTTCAAATGCTTGGAGAACGACTCTTGGAAGGGAAAATAGGAAGTATTGTTGCTATCGAACCCGAAACAGGAGAGATATTATGTATGGTATCTTCACCTACTTTCGACCCTAGGCTGATGGTGGGACGCCAACGGGGAAAGAATCACTTGGATTTGGCACGCGATAGTTGGAAACCTTTGTTGAACCGTGCTATTATGGGACAGTTTCCGCCGGGGTCTACCTTTAAGACATCACAAGCCCTTACTTTTCTTGAGGAAGGTATTATTGTGCCCGAGACGCCTTATTCCTGTTATCATGGATTTGTACACGCAGGCCTTCGTGTAGGTTGTCATGCCCATGGCTCTCCTCTGGCATTGGTTCCGGCTATTGCTACTTCATGTAATGCTTATTTTTGCTGGGGACTGTATCACATGATAGGAGCCAAGAAAAAATACGGTTCGGTACAGAATGCGATGTCTACCTGGCGTGACTATATGGTTTCGATGGGGTTTGGATATCCGTTGGGTGTAGATCTTCCGGGAGAGAAGCGGGGAATGATTCCGAATGCAGAGTATTATGACAAGAATTATCGGGGCTCTTGGAATGGTTTGACTATTATCAGTATTGCCATCGGACAGGGAGAGGTGACATTGACTCCGTTACAGATTGCCAATTTGGGAGCGACAATAGCCAATCGTGGTTATTATGTTACTCCCCATGTGGTAAAAGAAGTGGAAGATGAGCCGTTGGATACTCTGTATAGTACGAAACATTATACGAAGGTGAGTAGCCGGCATTATGAAACGGTGGTGCAGGGGATGCGTGCAGCTGTATTGGGTGGTACATGTCGGGGAGCCAATATTCCCGGTATAGAAGTTTGTGGTAAAACCGGTACGGCACAGAATAGAGGTAAAGACCATTCTGCTTTTATGGGGTTTGCTCCGATGAATAATCCGAAGATAGCTATTGCAGTTTATGTGGAGAATGGAGGATTTGGTGCGGTATATGGGGTGCCTATCGGAGCACTGATGATGGAACAGTATTTGAAAGGAGAATTGTCTCCTGACAGTGAGGTGAAAGCTAATGATATACAAAACAGGAGGATAGATTATGGCATACACGAGCGATAATATGTTGAAGTCGATAGATTGGATAACTATTTGCATCTATTTAGCATTGGTTATCTTCGGCTGGTTCAGTGTATGCGGGGCCAGTTATGACTATGGTGAAATAGATTTCTTCAGTTTCGATACACGTGCCGGTAAGCAGTTGGTGTGGATTTCCTGTTCATTGGGGTTGGGATTTATTTTGTTGATGCTCGAAGATAAGCTTTATGATATGTTTGCCTATATTTTTTATGGGGCAATGATGTTGCTATTGCTTGTCACTCCTTTTTTGGCCGAGGATACGAAAGGTTCTTATTCATGGATTAAGTTTGGACCTGTCAGTTTGCAGCCGGCTGAGTTTGCCAAGTTTGCTACGGCTTTGGCTTTGGCTAAATTTATGAATGTTTATGGATTCACCATGAGTAAGCTGAAGTATTCTCTTCCGGTAACGGGGATGATATTACTGCCCATGTTGCTTATTATATTACAGCGTGAAACAGGTTCTGCATTGGTCTATCTGGCTTTTTTCTTCATGCTGTACAGGGAAGGAATGCCCGGCTCCATTCTGTTTGCCGGGATTTGTGCTGTGGTTTATTTTGTGGTTGGCATTCGTTTTAGTCAGGAGATGATGGCAGATGACTGTACATCGGTCGGGGAATTTTCGGTCTTGCTGTTGATAACGATACTGTCTGCCTTGTTGGTTAATTCTTATTGTAAGAAGAAGCCGGTGGTGTGGTATATTCTCGGTTTCGGTTCTGGAGGGACCTTACTGGCGTTGCTCTTTTCTTATTATGTGATTCCTTTCGATATTACGTGGTTTCAGTACGGACTGTGTGTGGCATTGGTTTTTTATCTCATATTCCTTTCCATGCGCGAGCGTATGCGTGATTATTTTTATATTGCTCTGTTTGCTATTGGCTCTGTGGGTTTCCTTTTTTCTGCCGACTATGTATTTGAAAACGTGCTTGAACCTCATCAACAAGTACGTATAAAAGTGGTACTGGGAATGGAGGAGGACTTGGCAGGGGCCGGGTATAATGTGAATCAAAGCAAGATTGCAATCGGTTCGGGAGGACTGTTGGGAAAGGGGTTCCTGAATGGGACGCAGACGAAGTTGAAATATGTTCCCGAACAGGATACGGATTTTATTTTCTGTACGGTGGGTGAGGAGGAAGGTTTCCTGGGTTCTGCTATTGTGTTACTGCTGTTTATGACTCTGATTTTAAGGTTGATAGTTATTGCCGAAAGACAACACACACGCTTTGGACGTGTATATGGTTACTCGGTGCTGAGCATCTTCCTGTTTCATCTCTTTATCAATATAGGAATGGTACTCGGATTAACGCCGGTAATCGGTATTCCATTGCCTTTCTTCAGTTATGGAGGCTCTTCTTTATGGGGTTTCACCATCCTGCTTTTTGTATTTTTGCGCATTGATTCGGCACGAGGAAGTCATTAAGGTTTTTCCAAACGGATGCCGACATCACTGATTCCTTTCAGTGGATTGTCTGTCATGATATGAACGATGCGGATATTTCTGGAAGCACTGTCTTGGGCGATTGTAAAAGAGGGTGTATAGAGCTTGGTAAATTGATATAGTCCGCCGGGACCATTTCCGTTCCAGTTTCCTGTTTTATCGGCAAGGAATAATTGCAGTGTGTCTGTGGTATAGGTGGATGTGTCTTTTACATTTGTGCTGATATTCATCCATAAATCACGATACGGATAGCTTTCCTGATGCCTGATGCCGATAGTCATTTCATACGTTCCCGCAGGTATTGAAGCCGGAAGGGTATAAACAAGAGTATCACTCTTACTCCATCCCGTTGTAGGGATGGATTGATAAGAGTGATAAACCGTATTACTGTGACATGCTGTCAATAGTAAATATATTATCGGCAGGCAAGCTATTTTATTCTTTATCAGCCACAGGAGCTTGTGGCTTGGAATTGTTGTTCTGAGTTGTTTGGGCATTGTTACCGTTATTATTTCCATTTTTATTGTTGGCAGAAGCGGTGTTCTCGCCATTGCCTGGACGCCGGTTACGGTTGCGCTCGCGGCCGTCTTCACGGTTGCGTTTTCCCTCTGCTCTGCTTTCTTTATTTTCGCGTGGAGGTCTTCCTTCCCCTTTGGGTGGGCGGCCTTCTCCTTTCGAAGCTCTGTTTTCTCCTTTGGGAGCTCTGTTTTCTCCTTTGGGTGGACGTCCTTCGCCCTTCGGCTGGTTATCTTTGAGCTGTTGAGGCTTGTTACCGTTGGTAGTACCTTCGTTATTGCCGTTGGTTTCTCCTTTTCTTTTCTTTTTACGATTGTTGTTATTGCCTTTGCGTTTGTCAAAACGGGTTAGGCTTTCCTGTTCCACTAAATCAACCGGTTGTTGCGGTTCGTTTTTCTTGATGGTTTCCAGCAAGTTTTCCGGTTTTTCGCCACGTCTGTTCATATTGATGATTTCAAAGGCTCGTCGTGCAGGGATTGTCACAATGTTTGCCATGAAATTTTTGTCGGTGGAGTAGGTAATGGAACCTTTTAGTATATCAGCCTTGAAGAAGTAGAAAGTGCCGTCGACGGTTTCCAATGTGATTTCTTTACTCGGGAGTCGTTTTTGTGCTTCCACGTATGCATCCACTTCATAGTTGAGGCAGCATTTCAGTTTGGCGCATTGTCCTGCCAGTTTCTGCGGGTTGAGTGAGATGTCCTGATAGCGAGCCGCACTGGTAGAAACAGAAACAAAGTTGGTCATCCATGTGGCACAACACAGTTCGCGACCGCAGGGACCGATTCCTCCGATGCGTCCGGCCTCCTGCCGTGCACCGATCTGCTTCATCTCGATACGCACGCGGAAAGTCTCTGCCAATACTTTAATTAGCTGACGGAAGTCAACGCGTTCATCGGCAATATAGTAGAAGATGGCTTTGTTGCCGTCCCCCTGATATTCCACATCACCAATCTTCATGTTCAGATTCAGGTTCAGCGCAATTTGGCGTGAACGAATCATCGTATCATGTTCTTTGGCTTTTGCTTCTTCATACTTTTCCATATCTACCGGTTTTACTTTGCGGTAGATTCGTTTAATTTCGACATCCGGTTTCAGGTTTGCTTTGCGCATTTGCAGTGGAACGAGTCGTCCGGTCAGTGTCACTACTCCGATATCATGTCCGGGACTTGCTTCCACGGCAACAATATCGCCTTTGTCCAGCTTCAATTTGTTGCTGTTCTTGAAATATCCTTTGCGCGTATTCTTGAACTGAACTTCAACCATCTCCTGTTCCTCGGCATTTCCGGGAATATCAGCCAGCCAGTCGTAAGTATTCAGCTGTTTATCCTGTCGTCCGCAGCCTTTGCAATACAAACAGCCGCTTCCGTTCTTTAATTTAAACTCATTATTCATAGTGTTGTTATATATATGTTATTTCTGCACCAGCAGCACAATCATTTTAAGCGAGAAATCAAAAAATACCATCTTGGCATTTACGTTCTGTTCTATATGTTGCTGTGCTTCACTTAGTTCATTCATTATTCCCATTACGTTTCGTTCGTTGACAAACGGAGCGAAACGAGTAGAAAAGTTTTGTTCTTCATTGCTCATATATACCAGGTCTCGTCGGTGAAAATTGAATATGAAATTTTCACGTATCATGCGCTGGCAATAAGTAAGGAAGTTTTTTTGTCGTTCGCGTCCCATGCTTGCCACTCCTTCGCTCCATCGTTTCATATCGCGTATCTTGCGCTGGTAGGACAGACGCATCAAACTGACAAATAGTTCGAAAAACAGTTTGTTCTCTTCACTCAGATGAATGGTTTCCAGTGCTTTCAAAAAATTACCTTCAGAGCGGTGGGCAATATCATTGGCATCTTGTGCTTGCAATCCGTATTTGCTTTGCAGCACTTGGGCTATTTCTGCTTCATCAATTCCATGAATGTTGAATCGTTGGGTACGGCTTTGAATTGTTTGCAAGAGTGCATCCGGTTCTTCCGATACAAGAAGGAAAACGGTTTGTACCGGCGGTTCTTCTAATAGTTTAAGTAGCTTATTACTGCATTCTACGTTCATTTTTTCGGGCAGCCAGATAATCATTACTTTATAACCTCCCTGACTGGATTTCAAACTGAGTTTGCGCATAATTTCATCGCTTTCTTTGACAAATATCTGCGCTTGCTGATTCTCTGCTCCCATCTCTTTTAACCAATGGTTAAGGTTGAAATAAGGATTATTCATTACAAATTGCCGCCACTCCGATATGAAGTCATCGCATATTGTATCTTTTCCGGCTTTTTTCTTGATGACAGGGAAAACGAAATGAAAATCGGGATGTGCCAGTTTGTTGAACTTGGTGCAACTGGGGCATACGCCGCAAGCATCATGCTCTCCACGGTTTTCACAACAAATGTAACGGGCATATGCTATCGCCAAAGGTAACTTTCCAGTACCTTCGGGACCGCAAATTAGTTGGGCATGGGGGATTCTTCCCTCTTTCACTTCGGCAATAAGCCGTTGCTTTGCTTCTTCTTGTCCTATTACATCTTTAAAAAACATCAGCCTATATTAATATATTACTTTTGCTACTTCTTTTACGCTTTCTACGGCACTCACCGTATAGAAGTGGATACTTGGCACGCCGTATGCTATCAATTCGCGGCATTGGTGGATGCACCATTCCACTCCGAGGGCGCGTGCTTCTTCATCGGTTTTGCATTTCATGGCTTCTGAGGCCAATTCTTGTGGAAGATCAATCTTGAATGTTTTCGGTATCATGCTCAATTGAGATAATTTGCCGAAAGGTTTGATCCCCGGTATGATAGGTACATTGATACCTTCTTTATGCACCCTTTCCACAAACTCAAAGTACTTACGGTTGTCATAGAACATTTGTGTCACGGCATATTCCGCACCGGCTTCCACTTTTTTCTTTAGCCAATAAATATCTTGTTCCATATTGGGTGATTCTTCGTGTTTCTCAGGGTAGCAGGCCACTCCATAGCTGAACGGTGTTCCTGTCACCTTGATGGGAGAACCATCGACGAATAGTCCCTTATTGAAATCATTAATTTGTCCTTCCAGTTCCAATGCATGGCTGTATCCGTTTCCTTCGGGGACAAATGCGGATTCGTGTTTGGCTTTGTCACCGCGTAATACCAACAAGTCGGTAATGCCCAAGAACTGTAAGTCCAGCAATACATATTCCGTATCCTCGCGGGTAAATCCGCTGCATAGGATATGTGGCACAGTTGTTATATTGTATTTGTTTTGCAGTGCGGCAGCTACGGCAACCGTTCCGGGACGGCGGCGCATACGTGCGCGTTGGTAAAGACCATTTCCAAGGTCTTTGTATACATATTCGCTGCGATGGGTGGTGATATTGATGTACTTAGGGTCAAATTCACGCAATGTATCCACCGTCTTATAAAGCTTCTCAATGCCCGTTCCTTTCAGAGGGGGCAATATCTCAAAAGAAAACGCCGTTTTATCGGTGCTTTTTATTAAGTCAACTACTCTCATTCTTATATCTCGTCTCTTGTGCCTTCTACGGCAAAATTACATATTGGGGCAAAAATAAGAAAAATATTGTAGTTTAAGGAGGTGAAAAGAGGATTTATTTTTTCTCTGCCTTATAATAAGGTGAAAACCATAAGGCAGGAAAAAACTTTCATTGATGTAAAACCGTGTTTTTTGCCAAAGTAAAAAACTGTTTATTTAAAGGAAGGGTGTAAACATATTGGCGAACCAGCCAACAAAGCGTTTCCATGCGGAACGCTTTTTATATTCTTCCTTGGTGAGCAATGTGCTGTCTTTCTTGTCATCTTCAAACATACTGCTCAATTCGTGGGTTGTTTCTTTGTCAAAGATAAAGGCATTTACTTCGTAATCGTAACGCAAACTCCGACTATTTAAATTTGTGCTGCCCACGGTACAAAACAAACTATCTACCATCATGATTTTAGAATGATGGAACCCTCCGTTATAGATATAGATTTCAGCTCCTTTTTTTCTGAGTTTGTTTGAAGTGTAAAAAGCTGCATCAGGGGTAAAGGGGATGTCTGATTTGCCGGGAATCATTATTTCCACCTCTACTCCACGTTTCAATGCTCGTCTGATAGCTTTCTTTATACTGTGGGTAGGTGTGAAATAGGGATTTACAATCTGCACTTTATGTTGTGCGGCGTCTAATGACTTAACATACATACGGCGCATTATTTTGGGGCTTTTCCGCGGTACTCGGTCGACTATTGCTACCGTCTTGCCACCGGTATCAATGGAATCATTTCGCAAAGGGTAGTACATTGCTCCTCCGATATGCTGTTTGGTGCTTTTATTCCACATTGTAAGGAAGATATCCTGAAGATTGTTTACGGCATCACCTTCGATGCGGACATGCATATCTCTCCAATCACCTATTTCAGGCAGACCTTTAATGTAATAATTGGCTATATTCATTCCTCCGGTATAGCCCACTTTGCCGTCTATTACCACTATTTTGCGATGGTCACGATGCAGGGCATGGTTAATATACGGAAATTTAAAAGGATCAAACTTCACTATTTCAATTCCTTTTTTGCGTATGGCTTTCAGATGCTCTTTTTTCAGAGGCTTGTTGTTTGAGAGGTTGCCAAATGCATCGAACATGGCTCGTACCTCCACTCCTTCTTTTACCTTTTCGCCTAATAAATCGAACAGGGCATTAGCAATTGAGTCATTACGGAAGTTAAAGTATTCCAAATGAATGTGATGCTTGGCTTTTCTTATTTCTTCAAAGAGGTCGATAAATTTGGTATGTCCGCTTTTTAACAGTTTCAGGCGATTGTTTTGGGTGATGGGGATGCCTGATTCTTGCAGGTAGCTGATTACGATAGAATCGCTGTTTGCTTCTTGTGCAAGGGTAGTTCTGCAAATGGAAAGGAACAGTATAAAAAGAATGGTTAGATGAGTATGTCTAGTTATATCGATTTTCATTGCTTTTAAAATTAGGGTCGCAAAGGTATTTATTATTCTAAAGATGACCAAGTTATCGGTATTATTTATATTTAAAAGCGTAAAATAGAACAGGTAAATCGGAAAAACTTTCTTTCTGTTCTGTATTAATTTATAGAAGAAATTGATAAATAGAACAGTTAATTTGGTATATAGACCTTTGTTACTTCATTTAAGTAGAGTACATTTGCAGGAAAACACTAAAACTTAAATCTATGAAATTATTTTGTTGTATTATTTTAGGTGCGTTTATGGTAATGTCGGCTTCTTGCAGTCATAATAGCAAAGAGACTAGAAGAATGCAGACAGTAAAAATAGACACAGTTTTTTCTGTCGAAGGGCAAACTCCTTTGCAGTTTCCGGGGAAGGTAAAAGCTGCTCAGGACGTTAATTTGTCTTTCAGAGTAAGCGGAACGATAGGCAAAATTTGTGTGGAAGACGGAGCCCGGGTAAGGAAAGGTCAGTTGTTGGCACAACTTGATCCTACCGATTATCGGATTCAGCTGGAAGCTACCGAGGCCGAATATCAGCAGGTTAAGGCTGAGGCAGAACGTGTGATGGCTCTTTATAAGGATAATGGAACGACTCCCAATGCCAATGACAAGGCTGTGTATGGGCTGAAGCAGATAACTGCCAAGTATCAACACCACAAGGATCAGTTGGAATATACTAATCTCTATGCTCCGTTTGACGGATTCGTACAAAAGCATTTGTTTGATGAACATGAAACGGTGGGGGCGGGGATGCCGGTTATTTCGATGATCAGCCAAGGAGCACCGGAAGTGGAAATAAATCTGCCGGCAGCAGAATATATTCGTCGTACACAGTTTACCCGTTATCATGCTACATTTGATATTTATCCGGGCAAGTTTTATCCGTTGGAATGTATCAGTATCACCCCCAAGGCAAATGCCAATCAGTTATATTCTATGAGATTGAGAATAGTGCAGGATGGTAAGCCTTCTCCGTCCCCGGGAATGAATACTATGGTTACTGTTTTTTGCAGTGCAGGTGATATGCATTCTCTGTCAGTGTCAAGCGGGGCTGTTTTGCAAAAGAATGGAAAGGCAGCAGTCTTTGTTTATGACCCGTCGAAAGGAACGGTGAGAAGTTGTGAAGTGACTGTACTCAGACTGCTGACCAATGGACGCAGTGTGATAACTTCGGATGCATTGCAGCCGGGAGAACTTGTCGTGTCATCGGGAGTGCATCATATAGAGGATGGCGAGGTGGTGAAACCGTTGCCGCCTATTACATCAACTAATGTAGGAGGGCTGTTATAATGGATATTAGTAAGTGGGCATTTCAAAACCGTAATCTGGTTTATTTCTTGGTGGCTGTCCTTCTTTTGGGAGGTGTTTATTCCTGCTATGAGATGAGTAAGCTGGAAGACCCGGAGGTTAAAGTGAAATTGGCGATGGTGGTTACCACTTATCCGGGAGCATCGGCGCATCAGGTGGAGTTGGAAGTAACGGATGTGTTGGAGAAAAATATCCGTACCATGGGTAATATAGATAATGTGGAGAGTTATTCTTATAATGACTTATCTATTATTCAGATAGAATTGTTGAGTACGGTGAAGGATGAGGATGTGGAGCAATGTTGGGATATGTTGCGTCGCAAAGTGGGAGATGCCTGTGCTTCGCTTCCTCCGGGGGCAAGCGCACCAATGGTGAAAGATGACTTTGGCAATGTATATGGCATGTTTTATGCTTTGACCGGAGATGGGTTGACGGATAGGGAGTTGTCTGATTATGCCGAACTTATCAAGAGGGAAGTTAGTGACCTTGAGGGGGTGGACAGGGTAGAACTCTACGGCACAAGACCGGAATGTATCAATATCTCTTTGTTGCAAGACCGGATGGCAAATTTGGGAGTGAAGCCTGCCGAAGTGCTTGCCACATTGAACGGGCAGAACAAAACGACTTATACGGGGTATTATGAGAATGGAGATAATCGTATTCGTGTAACGGTCAACGATAAGTTTAAGACGGTAGATGATATCGGAAAAATGCTTATTCAGGGACACGATGATGATCAGTTACGTTTGCGTGATATAGCGCGAATAGAAAAGAGTTATGAGAATCCCACACGTAATGAATTGTTTTATGATGGTGAGCAGGCTTTGGGACTGTTGGTAGCTGCTTCCAGCGGTACGGATATCATCAAGGTAGGCAGTGCGGTGGCAAAGAAGCTTGACGATTTGAAAGGAAGCCGCTTACCGGCAGGAGTGGAGTGTCATAAAGTGTTTTATCAGCCGGAGCGTGTGGGTGATTCGTTGGGTACATTTGTTATCAACTTAATAGAGTCTGTGATTATAGTTGTACTCATTCTGATGTTGGCAATGGGCTTCAAGAGTGGGGTTATCATTGGAATCAGCCTGGTGGTAACGGTATTTGGTTCATTTCTGTTCTTGCTGTTTGCCGGCGGCACGATGCAGCGTGTGTCCTTGGCGGCATTTGTGCTGGCAATGGGGATGCTGGTAGATAATGCCATTGTAATTATCGATGGTATCTTGGTCGATCTGAAGGCAGGTAAACCTCGTATGGAGGCGATGACAGCCATCGGAAGACAAACGGCGATGCCGTTATTGGGGGCCACTCTGATTGCCATCATTGCTTTCCTGCCTATTTATATGTCACCGGATACAGCAGGAGTCTATACGCGCGATCTCTTTATCGTATTGGCGGTATCGCTATTGTTGAGTTGGGTATTGGCGTTAATTCATGTTCCTCTGATGGCAAACAGGAGACTGAAGAGTGAAATGACAACGGGAGAAACGAATGCCCGTGTGTATAAAGGGCGTGTCTATGCTTATCTGAGAGCTGCTCTTTACTTTGGCTTGTCTCATCGCTGGAGCTTTGTATTTGCCATGGTTGGTTTATTGGGGCTCTCTCTTTGGGGATATGGTTATATGAAACAAGGATTCTTCCCCGATATGGTCTACAATCAGCTTTATATGGAGTATAAATTGCCTGAAGGGACTAATTCGACGCGAGTTGTCCATGATTTGCGGGAAATAGAGACGTATTTGAAGAGCAGGAAGGAAATAACCCATGTTACGACTTCTGTTGGCGGAACTCCCGGACGTTATAATTTGGTGCGGAGTATTGCTAATCCTTCTCTTTCTTATGGGGAACTGATTATAGACTTTACTTCACCGGAAGAATTGGTGGATAATATGGACGAGATTCAGTCTTATCTGTCGCAGGCATATCCTGATGCGTATGTCAATTTAAAGCGTTATAACCTGATGTTCAAGAAGTATCCTATTGAGGCACAGTTTATGGGACCCGACCCGGCGGTGTTGCACCGTTTGGCAGACAGTGCACGTCATATTATGGAAAATACTCCTGAGGTACGCCTTGTGACGACAGATTGGGAGCCGCAGGTTCCGGTGTTGACAATAGAATATGACCAGCCGGCCGCACGTGCTTTGGGGTTGAGCCGCAACGATGTCAGTCTCTCTTTACTGACAGCTACCGGAGGAATTCCCATCGGTTCATTTTATGAGGGAATTCATGCCAATACAATCTATTTGAAATGTTTGAATGAAGAAGGAAATCCGATAGAAGATTTAGGTAATACACAGGTGTTTTCTTCTATACCGTCACTCAATGGTCTGCTGAATGAAGAAATGATGGTAAAGTTGAAATCGGGTTCACTGTCAAAAGAAGAACTAGTGGAAGGTATTATGGGCAGCACTCCATTGAAACAAATTAGTAAAGGAGTGGACGTAAGGTGGGAAGACCCGGTGGTTCCGCGTTATAACGGACAGAGAAGCCAGCGTGTGCAGTGCTCACCGGCTCCGGGACTTGAAACGGAACAAGCACGTTTGGCTGTTGCTTCGCAGATAGAAAATATTCCTTTGCCCGAAGGTTATACATTGTGTTGGCAAGGAGAAAAAATAGCCAGTACGGATTCTATGAAATATTTATTCAAGAATTTTCCATTGGCTATTATCCTGATGATTGCTATCCTGATTATGTTGTTTAAAGATTATCGCAAACCGATTATTATTTTCTGTTGTATTCCTCTTGTCTTTGTGGGAGTGGTGGCAGTCATGCTGCTCACTGGAAAGACTTTCAATTTTGTTGCGATAGTGGGGACGCTGGGATTGATAGGTATGTTGATTAAAAATGGTATTGTGTTGATGGATGAAATAACGTTGCAGATAAACCAGGGAGTTGAACCGACAGCAGCATTAATCGATAGTTCGCAAAGTCGTTTACGTCCTGTGATGATGGCTTCTCTGACTACCATCTTAGGTATGATTCCTTTGCTGACAGATGCCATGTTTGGTTCATTGGCAGCCGCCATCATGGGAGGATTACTGTTTGGTACACTCATAACATTACTGTTTATACCTGTTCTTTATGCATTATTTTTTCATATAAAACAGACTGACAAATGAAAAAGATATCTATTTTGATTGGTGCTTTATTTTGCTCATCAGCTTTATTTTCTCAAGAGGTGTTGAGCTTGAAGCAATGTCGTGAGATGGCTCTTCAATATAATAAAGAAATGGCAGCTTCTGTCCGGCAGACAGAAAGCGCGCGATATATGGCTAAAAGTTATAAAGGAAATTTCTTTCCGAATTTTACGGCGAGTGGGACCGGTATTTATAGCAGTGCCAGTGGACATTATGGTATAGAAGGAGGAAATCTGCCGGTGTTTATGCCTAATTCATCCGGTCAATTTCTGCCCAATGGCGGTTTCTCTTATTTCCCGGGAATTGATTTAAAGTATAAAATCGGGCTTATTTATATGGGAGGAGTGGAAGTTGAACAACCTCTCTATATGGGTGGAAAAATTACGGCGGCTTATAAAATGTCTGTATTGGGCAAGGAGATGGCGCAAATGAATGAAACCCTGACGGCTACCACAGTTATTTTGAATACCGATAAGGCATATGCCCAAGTAGTTAAAGCTAGGGAAATGAAGAATGTGGCCGATAGGTATCATACTGTGCTGGTTGAGTTGCATAAGAATGTGGAAAGTGCATATCGTCATGGGTTAAAGCCTCAGAATGACGTGCTGAAAGTGCAGGTAAAATTGAATGAAAGTGAACTCAATATGCGCAAAGCAGAGAACGCATTGCGCTTGGCAACAATGAATTTGTGTCATTTTATTGGTAAACCTTTAATTGCAGATATACAGGTGTCGGGAGACTATCCTGAAGTGAAAGAGAATATAATGATGCAGGTATCGGATATTACGGCTCGTCCTGAATATGGCATTTTAAATAAACAAGTAGCTATGGCAAAACAGCAAGTGAAATTGAATCGTAGCGAACTGTTGCCTAAGGTTGGTGTTAAAGGCTCATATAATTATATTCATGGTTTGGAAGTAAATGATGAAACATTTTTGTATAAAGGAGGATTTTCAGTCTTATTGAATGTCAGCGTTCCTCTTTTTCACTTTGGAGAGCGTATCAACAAAGTGCATGCCGCCAAAGCTAAGTTGGAACAGACTCGTTTGGAGCAGGCTGATATGAATGAGAAAATGCTGTTGGAATTGACTTTGGCTGCTAACAATTTGGATGAGGCTCGCTTAGAAAGTGAACTTTCCGACCGTTCTTTGCAACAGGCAGAAGAGAATATGAGGGTGAGTAAGAAGCAGTATGAGGTGGGTTTAGAAACTTTATCGGATTATCTTGAAGCTCAAACTTTATGGCAACAGGCTTATTGTGTACAAGTGGATGCTCATTTCCGTCTGTATTTGAATTATGTGGAATATTTAAAGGCTACCGGAACTTTGTCACAAAGCAGTTCATATTGAAATGTCTTTCAAAAAGATGTAAATTCGTGGGAACAATGGGAGTTTCATGAGAACAATCATTAGTGGCTCTATGCTGCTTGAATACTTCTATCTTCAATCAATAGCAAATAATGTCTGTTCTTACAGACGCCCTAATTCCCCCAAGTTTTCAAACTGAGCCCCCTTGAGTCGGTAAACCAGGCTCAGTTGTAATTCTTGGGGGATTAACATTTGTTAATTCCCCTTTATGCATACACCTTTGCTAATCTATACAGAAAGAACCTCTTATCTACTACTCCACGAAATGAAGCCCTAA
>SKET01000599.1_pt1 | contig 28864 bp, 20 predicted proteins | sample 4841461 | NCBI WGS metagenome assembly SKET01 (sample SAMN11008802, study PRJNA524170) | human gut metagenome | biome: Human fecal sample; material: Feces; isolation source: fecal sample from pouch patient p5 | host: Homo sapiens | place: Israel: Tel-Aviv | collected 2014-02-13
AGACAAGCCTTACTGCCGTCTGTCATAACAATTAACACCACTTGTATAATCCGAACAATACTATGCAATCCACCCTGCCAACCACGAGGTAAATACGATGGCTAAGGCTTTCAATCTTCAGCTCATTGAAGCTGTTAAAGCTAAAAACCCTGACACCGCTTCTAAACTGACCGTAGAAGACGTTAATTTCGGTGCTGTAGAACTTTATACCCCTTCTGGCGAAGGCGACAATCGTAATACTAAAGTTGTTCTGACCGCAAAAGAAGAAAGTGCTAACTTTACTGGCAACAAAGAATTCCATTATATTCGTCTGGCGTCCCAAGACCTGATCGGTGCTAAAGCGTACCAACAGGAAGGTAGCCTCGAACTGGAAAACGCTGCCATTGTAGCCAAACTGAACGAAGAGATGGTTACTAAAGGTTATGCAGATGACGCGTTTGCAGAAGGCGAATTGACCATTGAGAAATCTGATGGCGAAAGCGGTGCTAAAGTTTACACTGTCAAAGTAAACGATGCACATATCAAATTCTTAGCTGGTACCATTGCCACCTTCACCTATACCAACCCGGTTCCTCCGAAGACAGCTCTGAGCGGACTGGACGGTGAGCTTGACGGCTTCACTGCACCGGGTATCGGGGCTAATTAAATCGGGGGGGTGACCTCCCCCCGATATTTCTTTAACTCGTATTATTAAGGACCTAAAATAATGGCCGCTACTAACCAGATGATGTTGGTCGCGCTTTATAATGCTGCTAACACTGAGCTACCACATCAGATTACTGATAAAGAAGTGTCCTTTGGTCTCCCTACTGCGCTGGAAGGCGAAAGTAAGAATACCAAAGTTACCATGACTGCACTACCAGGTTCTGAGAATTTCAAAGGCGCAATCGAACTGCATTACGATCGTCTGGAACCGGGTGTTGTAGGACGTATTGAACTAACTGACGATCTGTCTCGTTGGGAAGATCAAAACGAATTGCGCGCATGGTTACAATATTACATCAACAAAGTAAAACCTGACGATGCTATTCATCCAGCGGACGTTTCTTATTCTACTGAAGACCAGAAAGACGAACATGATAACGTCACTCTGCGTACGGTAACGTGTACTGTTACTGAAAAGAACCTCCGTTATAAACCGGGCGTAATGGCAACTTTCGTAATTACACCGAAAGTTGTTGATAATCGTATTGACCTGGCTACCACCAACGGTGAGCTGGACGGTTTTACGTCCTAAGAAAAAATAAAAATACCTACCTCCCGTAATAGGAGGTAGGTATATCTTTTTTTCGCTGTCGATTACAGCCCTTGCTCTAACGCAAACGCTTTTATCGAATCGTAATCACGCGCCTCAGCCCAAGCCCTGATTTCTTTTTTCTGCTCAGACATCGCGTGGTGGAGTCTTTGATCACGCGCAACGATTGCAGCCATCAACGCTTTGCACTGCTCTAACGAAAAAGGTTCGATACGGGTGTTAGCCGTGTCCAACCAATAACTCGGTGCAGTTTCAGACTGGATGTACTGGCCCAACATTTGACGGGACGTTTCGTCCGCTTGGAAGTAGCGACCATCGACTTCAATATATCCGTGGCGCTGATCTTCGTAACGGTGTTCCATCTCCAGCATGATTTTCTGGATATCGAGATAGATGTAACGCGCCGTGGAACGCATATTCGTTCGAATCTCATCCAGGTTAATCTCCAGAACGTCAGTAATGAATTCTTTTGCTTTGTTCAGTGTAAACTTCGCCTCGATAGGAGACATTTCGTAAGTTTTCATCTGGGCTAAAGCTTCTTCATCACTCATCCCTTCGATCAACTTGTAGTGCAGTAAAGCACAGAACCCCGTACGCCCACGGTCTTCGTTACCTACACGTTCCATGTAGTTACCGTGGCGGTCAATTGGTAGATCGTGCGCGAAATAACGTGCGCGAATCTCTTCTTTCGTTAAGCTTTTGTTAGAAGCAGACATTCTTCTTCTCCAACCATACCTAATTCTTGCAGCAAGCCAAAATCAACCAACTGGAAGGTTTCAGAGAGATCGTTTGACCACACCACATTTGCGATGTCGCGTTCTTCATCGGTTAATTGCGGTAACACATTTTCGTTAAACGTCTGATGCTCTACGTAATAAGCATCGTAGATAGACGTAGAACGCAAGCAACGGATTGGCAGTCTTGGGAAAGACACCGCTAATGCAGCAATAGATGCGCTACTCGGATTCTCCGCAGAATAACGAAGCAATTCGATTTTGTGGCGTGGATAGTCCAGTACGCGTTGTTCGAAACCCGGATTACGTTTTTCGATTTCCACAACGGACTCATGACCTGTCTCTGTACAGTAAACGGGAATCATCACGTTTAGCCCGTATTTAATCAACAGAGGTTTAATCTCATCTGTAAAGTCTTCGCCAGGGATAATGGCGTGAACGTTATAGAGTTTATGTTTGCGCAGAAAACGCTCAACCAGATGGAGTTTACGCTTCGTAAAATTGTGGATCAGAATTGATTTCATTATTTGCCTCAGTAGGTTGTGCATTTAAAGCACGTTTAGCTTGCTCACGCTCACGCGTACATTTCGGACAGTAACAAACGGACGAATCGTGCAGTGACGATGCGTGGACAGTACCCGTACGTTGACGCCAGTATTCTGCTGCCATCAGTTTAGCGGTGGTCCAGCCACATTGACGGCGTTCGGCGTGGTACGCTTTACGGTCTTCCAGCGTCCCTTCACCATTTTCGTAGGAAGCAGCTGCACAGCTCCCACAACCGTGTTTCATCGGACAACCTAAACACGTTTCAGGGTAGTTGGTGTACTGCGTCTGAATTTCTTCCAGCAATTTCCCGTCATCTAAACTGACGAACTCGCGACCAACTAATTCAAACACCGCAGAACGTGACGTTACCGTTGACATAAATCGGTTACAACCGTATACCTTGCGGTCAAAACCTAAGCAGGTCATAAACGTTAACGTACCACAGAACGGACGTAAACGATCAGGATTATAACGATGGGTGTCATCGTACAGCAGCTTATCACGCCAATCTGGGTCCCAAATCTGACGGAAATCCAGACCTTCAGGAATGATGTGTGACAACACGTTACGTGGGTTGGTGTGCAGCCCTTTCTCAATCCAATAATCCATCACGTCGATCATCTGCAACGCAATATCGGTTGCCATGCTCCGTGGAAGAATATCTTCGTACGTCACGTTACCTGAAATCGTACCGCCACCGGCAACATCGATTAACGATTTCATACTTGCCGCGTAGTGCGGGAGGGTTTCGGTCGTAAAGGTTGCCTTGATACCCAGTTCGGCGATACCCACTTCTTTTAAGTAGTTATAACCACGAACGGCGGCTTCGTAAGAACCCTGACGCGTCGTTGTAAAAATACGATAGCGGTCATGGACTTCTGGCAAGCCGTCGATAGAAACACCGATGGAGAGTTTGTCTTTCCAACGCTCAACAATCTCACGGTTTAACGGGCGATCCAACAACGTACCGTTAGTAGAGATACTGAACATATACGGACGATTATGCTCCTTACACAGCTGTTCTGCGGTTTCGAACGCCGCTAACAGCAGTTTCGGTTGCATAAAAGGTTCGCCGCCGATGATATCAATAATGACGTCGATGTTCGGAATATCTTTATCACGCTCAAAACACGCGTGTAGAAAATCCACGATATCCGCCGCTTTGTTATTACGCGGATACTTACGTTCGTAACAATACTCACAGTCTAAGTTACAAGACAGGTTCGTTACCACCTGGTAAGTACGTTGAGAACGTGGTGCTTCATTATTGCTCATCTTTGCTTATCCTTTTACGCTCTGCATAAATCACGCGTTTAATGTACTCGTAAGCACCTACCCCAATAGAGCAAGCGAGCTGATTGCAGCCACCGTTTAAGATAGCTGGGGCATTCTGAAGCTGATGTTCTGTTCCATCTGCGTTCAAATACAACTCTTCGCTACAAACATTACACTCGTTTTCGAAAATCTTGCTGACAGACACGCCGCACGATTCTCCAGTTTGGACGTTCAACCGTTCCATGTTCTCCTGAATTTTTAAATAGCCATAAACGAAGTTCATGACATGATCGGGAGACAATGGTTTTGGCATCTGCGCATCAAACATTAGAGAAAACGCGCGGGGACGATAGTGGTACATCGCACGATGCAAATCCACAATATCTTCATACCAGCGCTTATCCGCTAACTGGTCACGCGTAATCACAGCCCAGGTTTGGAAATTATCGAGTTCGTATAACGCTTCCAATGCTTCGTGGCTATCCTCTTCAATAAAGCGCATAAAAGGGCGCTCAGAACGCTTATAGCCATCAATTGATACAAACACATGCTCAAAGTCTTTTAGCAGCGTAAGATGCGATTTACGCAGCTTTAAGCCGTTAGTATACAAGTGATGCTCAAGGTGTGGATGAGACACTTTCAGTTCGTTAACGAAATCCTCAATCTTACGTTGGACAAGTAGTGGTTCGCCACCGGTCCAATGTATTTCCTTAATAGCCGGATTCTCTTGTAGTAATTCCAGGATACGTTCGCGTTGAAAAGCACGAGACGAATCTTCACGATTCATGTAGTAGGCTCCACCGCAGAAACTACAATCTAGGTTACACTTAGATGTCGTAACTACGGACAATATAGTGGGTTTATCGTACAACTTCGTCGAGATCCTGGATTCCACATTGTCTATCATTGCAGGTTGCTCCAGTATTTTTAAATATAATCGATGGCGAATAAAGGATCTTCGTCGAAGTTAACACCTGGTTTTAAAATCAGTGGTGAATTATACGCTTCCAGTAAACGGTTAAGTTCGTTGTAGCGGCTATTCATCCGTTTGAGGTCTTCTAAGGTTACAACACGGTCCAGCATCGGCTTAACCGCTGCGGCTTCTTCGTCAGACAATTTAACTTTTGACAGCAGGAAACTGACGAGTTTAGAAATGTCCGCTTCGGTGGCTGGACTCTGACCGAAACGTACCTGAACCATGTGCTGCATCCACGGTTTACGAATGCGTTTCGTAATCACGTGTTCGTCAGTAATGGCTTTCCAAACCGAACGTTCACGAATCCATTCGAACTTATAGCTGTACGCCATTAAGTCAGCCAGATGCGTAATTCCGAGTTCTTGATAACCTTCAATATCGATATACGGTTCCGTATCAAAATACTCTTTGGTATCCTTTTCAACCAAAGCGTAGTAGTTAGGGAACGCACCCAGGTAGTCTGGGCTCCACCAACGACGGGCCATCGGTTTAGCATCGAGTTCTTCAAACGGCGTGAACATAAGTTCTAAGTCAACTGTATTATTTAACACACCGTCACTAAAGAAATATTTGCCGTCGATAAGTTTACCGCGTTGTGAGTTATCACCGGTAAAGACAACAATGCTTTCGCCAACCATATCACGAATTTTAAACGTGTTCTCAACCGTAAAGTTGTCACGATTAGCGATATGACGGCCGCGCACTTTCGGCCATTCCCCAGGAATCATGGCAATTAAACGTACGTCGTCGGCAAGATGGTGACGTACCGAATCAGGGGAAGAGATGTGAAGTGGATGATTGAACGTTGTCGTATATGCAAGATGTAGATCGTTCTTCATTGATTACTCCAATTATTTCACGGTCATTCAGGCTATAGAGTCTACCACTGGAGGGTTTACTTACCTTCCCCCCGCACCTTTACTACAGCTACCGCTGCACGCCCAGCTACAACTACCGTTGCAGTTATAGTGGGTTAATGGTAATCCTGCCAAGTTGTTCGTCGTGGACACCGTGCCTTGGTTAGCGATGTAGTTATTCGCGTCTGAGGTTTTAATGTAGCCTTCAACCTGACCGATTCTGTCTCGAATGTTTTTGAGGGAAATCACTTCACACCTCCTATCGTCCTGTGCACGCTGAGCAACCGCCAGTACAGCTACTGGAACACGATGCTGTACACCCACCCGAACAAGTGCCCGAGCACGCATTAGAACACCCACCGGAACAGCTCCCCGAGCACCCTGAACACGAGCTAGAACACCCCGACGTACAGTTTGCAGAGCATGAAGAACCACAACCACCAGACGCGTTCCCTGTACAGCCACCGGAACAACTCGAGCAGGTAAACGAACACGTACCCGCACAGTCGTAATGCGCACGGTTCTGACCGCCGAACAGGTCTGCGTTATTCGTAGCTTTATTGCGGATATAGTTCTGTACACCCGTGGTGTTTTTCAGTGCGATACTATCGACGTTATTAAGACGTCTTACTAATTCAGCTAATCCGATCGCCATTTCTTCCCCCTATCGTCCAGAGCATCCGCCGGAGCAAGCACCCGAACAGTTATGCGAACAACGTCCAGTACAACTTCCGGTACAGGTACTTGTACAACCGCTAGAACAGGCACCCGAACAGCCAGAGCATCCTGAACAGTTACCCCCACAGGACGAAGAACAGCTACCCACACAAGTGGCTGAACAGTTACCTGAACAGCTAGAGCAACCGTGACTACATCCGTTAGAACATGTCCACGAACACGTTCCTCCACAGTCTAAACGTGAAGGTGTCCAACCGGAAAACGAATCTGCCGCGTTATGCGCTTTCGATGCGACCTGAGCATCGACACGAGGGCCAGTAGCGACTGTATTTTCCACCGTGGTTAATCGATCGCGCATTTGTTTAACACTAATCGCCATTACGCTTCCTTAAAATTAAAATAGAGGAGGAACCAGCCATAAGCATAGTTCCTCCTGTAATAAAGTTATCTCGTACCCGCTTCTGCCTGAACGTCATCACGGGACGTCAAGTTAGCGTTAACGTGCACTGAAGCCTGAACCACACCACCGTATTTCTTGTGGAGATAACCTGTGTGTGGGTTATCCGCAGCAATGTGGTTTTGTAGGTTCTGATTCGCCTGACTGATTGCGTTCGTGTTATTCGCAACCTGTTGTCTAAGCGCATCCAGGTTTTGTTGCAGATTATCAATTTTCTGATCGGTCTCATTACCCCGCTGTTCTAACGCAGCAATGCGTTGAATCGCTTGGTTGAGTTTGGTGTTCAGATCGTTGATATTTTTCTGTAACTGTAACACTAGCGAGTTTAGATTCGCCAGCGCCAGTGCCATTTTCTGGTAGTTTTGGGCAACGACGTTAAGTTGGTCGTTCCACGCTTCCAAAGACTTGACAACAGCATCAATACGTTTCCCTAACGCCTCGTCTGCTTTCTTCAACGCATTGATTTCAGTAATCGTTGCATCGATGGCAGACTGCACGTCACGGATAAGTGCACGGATTTCCGTTTCTGTTAACCCGTTAACCTGATGAATATCCAGATGGTGGACGTTACCAGTGGAGTTAATGTGCGCGTTCAGCGCGTCCAGGAAATCGTTTTTCAGGCTTTCGAGAATCGCTTTGATGTTCTCAAGCTGTACAGCATCACCCGCAGTTATCGCATCTTTAATGCCAGCGAGCACTGTAATGATATATTCGAAGCCGTAAATATCACCGACGTCTTTATACGTTGGTGCCGAAGGAAACGTATCAGGAACATTTCGCAAGTCTTTAAAGCCAACAGTTCGATTATCGAGATTCAACTCGGCAATCGCCTGCTCTATCGCGGTCACAACTGCAGACTGTGGACCACCGACTACTTGCGCCGATACCGTGATATCGGTCGGAATCGCGGTGTTCGTTACAACAACCGCCATTACTACTTCCCGGTTCCTCGTCAATTTCTCGTAAGCCGGGTGTGCAAAAATCAACTCATAGTCCGTTCCGCGTTCGTACGTCGCATCGGGTCGGTTGGCAACCCGCAAGCGGAACGTATCGGCATAAAACGGCCCGTCAGGGAAAGCAAACGCACGGTTAACTTTACCTGTACCTAACGTAATCTGACGCTCCACAGCGTTAGAGGTTAGGGTTCCCGTTAAATCTAAAGGGTATTGGTATACAATGGAGGCCATGGCCACTCTCCTTAATCCGAGACATCCTTGTCTCGTGGCGTTAAGATGTAAACATAAGATTGAACTGGAGCTTATCGATGTCGCGCGTTTGTGCTGGGTTCACCGCGTCATACGTGGTTGCCACGTAAACCGTTAATGTCCCGTCAGCAAACGAGGTTTTCACCGGTGGTGTAGTCCCTGTTTGTCCGTCGGTTACAATGACGACAGGTTGAGCTGGGAGTTGATGGAACTGACCCTTAACCGCTTTGTACACCAAACCAGATTGCGCTGCCAACTCCGTGTCAGTATACACGATAAACGGTGTGTCGATATCTGTCTGTTTGATGACAGTGTTCGTCTCAACGTCAATCAGCTGAACAGCACCAAATTTGGTCCGGTAGCTATCGTATTCATTTTTTGGAATGACGAACGTAGCATGAAGACGGACTTCTTCGGCTGGCTTAAATCCGGCGTGTTCTTTTTCCAGATAACTGTTAGCAGTCAACGTTACTGTCTGTTCAGTCATCGTACCACCAGACTGGTTTAACCCGTAACGAACTTGAGTTATACCTGTCGGAGCCGCAAGCCTGATTTTTAGTCTACGGTTAACGGTACCAGGATCGCCAGGCACTCTAACACGCAGACTCAGCGCCAGATATGCATTCGGACCGGTAGTCGGTTTCGTATACGCACCCAACCACTTCATGTTCGCGGTTGCCGCTTGACTGTTCTCGGAAGCAATAGCCGCTGCAACGTTTGCAGCAACCGCTTTCTGCCAGAACTGGTCAGCGCAGTTTTCATACGCTACTCTACCGACACTTTTATAACCTGCGTAGGTTTCCTGTATCGGCAACCTGGGACGTGTTGTAATCCCAGTTAACGTATTCCATTTCTGACCATCGACATACCCCGCACCCTTGCTCGCAGATGCTGTAGGAGCTTTCAGCGGTTGGTTAACCAAGGTTTGGAGCGGACCCGTTTTTCGATCGAACGCCGCTGCAACATCGTGCTGATCTACAACAGCAGCATGTTCTTCTAATTCACGAACCCTGCCTAGCCGTTTCACTTTATCGATGTTAATAGCAACTATGCGCTTTTTATCGGTTGTAACTGTACCAACAAATAAACGCGAACTCGTATCCGGCAGCTTTTCCAGACCGATCTGATATTGGGCATTCGAACCTACAAGAGCAGCATGAACATAGAACGTCTGGTTAGCATGGTTTTCTGGGAATTCGTTGCTTAAATCCACCGACCACGTCGGTAATGTATAGCTGTCACTACCGAAATCTAACCTGACCTCTTCCGTCAAATATAGAATCCAACCTTCCGCAGTTTCCACACCGGCGATAATAACTGCCTGTCCACCGGTTGTGAATCTGGTGTCATTAACAAACTCTTCGGCTGTGTATGCGTTACCTGAACAGAAGACACGATCTGCTTTAGAGAAAATTAGTGCCATCTTGTCCCAATTACCCGCACCCATGTAGCAGCCTGATTCGGGATTATGAGCAGGGGCCATCTGACGCAACTGTGACTTACCGGGTACGCGAGTCCAACCCGACCCAGGGTCGAAGGTGTACTTCGCAGCGTATCCGAGAGCATTTAAATCGCCGATATTCCGTATTGTCAGCGTATAAGGTAGCCATAAACCGAAGTTTACACCATCTACGGAAGCAAAAATTGGCTGGCCTACACGTCGCGTTTTATTACCCGCTTCTTCCCTCAGAGACTGATAACTTAAGCCGTAATCAAGGTCTAAGAACCAATCAACCAGCTTAAAGGTTGCAGAGTTAAAACGTAGATAACCGTTTTCTTTGGTCGGGCTTACCATGAAATAATAGATGTCGAGAACTCGACGTCCATTACTCAAGGTTTTCATGCATGAGACTTGTAATAGGTCGAACTCGCAAGTGGTGTTAATACCTAGCATCCAAAGAGCAAACAGCGCGTTGCCGCTTTGGTGTGCTGCACTGATGCGCTCGTTCGCGTAACCGTTTGCTTGGCCAGATGGTGCACCATCGACAATCATCCTAATCATCTTCTGGCGATCCGCTTCCTCTAACGTCAGCCGTTCTGATGACAGGGCAAAGTTACCGTAGATGTTCCGATATGGGAAGGTTTCCGCTTTCGTCAAATACCAACCGTTTAACTGACCGTGACGCTCCTCTGGGGTCATACATGCAGCCATACAGCTTAACTGTTCGTAAAGGGTTGCATCAACTTCTCGACGGTTGTTATTCGGACCATAACCGCTGTATCCGGAAACGTCGTAAGGTTTGTTTGGATCAACCTCTACTTCGATTGTGTAACGGTTGCGTGGATTGGATAGCCATACCTTGTTTGAACCGCCGATACCGACTGGATGAGAAAGTCCGATGGTATAGATAGAACCGCGACCTTTATCCCAAATAAAGGTTTCTGCGTTTGACGCCTTATTTAAAACATCATAGCGCAAATATTCGAAGAAATCTTTCCCTTCCGTTCCCTTAATAGAAACCTTCGGCATTTCATCGGCGTCATTACTCTGCCAACAAGAGAGGACTGCTCCAGCACCATTAGGTTTGGCATAAGCAGCAAAACAACGGTTATTAGCTACCCCACCTCCCCATTTCTGATTCATCCCAACTTCAGTACCATCTGCGAAGCTCACCTTTGCAGTATCAACTTTAAGTGGGAATCTCTCGGCACCTTCTAACATAACTTTACCGGTTAATGTATTGATTGTAAAACTTGTTGACCACAAGCGAAAACTAATTTGCGAGCCATCGTTTGCCGCGAACCAAACTGTCGGTGTGTGGTTTACACGAATTACACCATCTTGTACACCACAAGCGTGGTTACATTCTGGACCGTGAACAAAGTTGTGACCGTTTGTCCATTTAGCACGGGCTTCTGGCGGGAAATACGTAAAGAACTGGCCTGTCTGTGACTCTTCGGTCTTCTGACCAATTCGTAAACAAAGGTTATCTCCGAACTGTCCCATTTCACCGGTTAGGGTTACACGTTCAAACTCTAACGCAACATTAGTAGTCAAATCGGCTTTACGTAAACGCCATGCTGCCACGGCATAAGCGGTGTTATTTACCGTAGAACGGAGAAGGTAAACGTGGTCGTCAACCAGAACAACATCGTCAGATTCTGGGCGAGGATTCCACGGAATCTCGTTTGAACCAGTAGGACTATTATCGCGATAATTCGGCATTGTAACACGACATACCACCGTGTGTTTACTGTGGTCCATTGAACCATTAAACAACACCAAATAGCGGTTATTGTCGGAACCCAAACAAATAATCGCTTCCTGACCACCGATCAATATCGCTTTTAGGGTCACCCCAGGATATTTACTCATCCCAGCGGGATGGTATTTCACCGAAGTTTGCTGAGGGTTCTCAAACGCGTTCGACGTATTGATGTCAGCATAACCGTAGTAAATCGCCTCTGTACCGGGTACGCCATTAGTAGCATTACGTAACGAATAAACCTTACCTTGTTGAAATCCTACGACCCCTTTCTGATAAGACTGATTCTTTGTAAAACCTGAATAATTACCGAGTGCTGGAATGGGTAAGAAGTTTTTGTTACCGAATCTCGCCCCACCAACAGTCCACGCAGGTAAGATGGTATTCAGTTTATCAGAGACCTTCTTAATCTCTTTTGCGAACAACCACCCCTGACGCGACGTGACGGCTTTATCACTAGTGGTATCAATAGCATCCCACAGCTGTAAGATACCATCCACTGTTGCGCTACCAATCGGGACATTATCCAAATCGCCGGTAGTGTGCGTGTGTACCATCAAACTTTTATTTTTCAGCACGTTCGCTAACGCTTTTGTTACCGGTTTAGCGATCGGCGTGGTGTTATCCATCTTATCGACACCGAAATCGGTTTTCGTTAAGGTTAACACCATGTTGTCGCCTGTCTTAACAAACCCTTTACCGTTAACCGTGTAGTCGTCGTCAACGTACAAGTCCAACCGGTCTTTTAATTCAGTCACGGCCTTTTGGGAAATAGCGGTGCCTAGCGCTACAGAGGTTGCGATATTCGTAATCGAAAACACCCCATAGACCGACTCGGTTGCTGTGGGAATATTCGCGTTTAAAGTCAGCGGATTAGACTGCTTCGCTGTACCGTACGGTTTTACGGTGTCTGACGGTTTGAAATAGGCGTTCGCTTCAAGTAACGTTACAGACGTCAGGTACATGTTCACCATTTCTGGTGTAACGAGATAGACGGAGTTATAAACCGGCGCTAATACTTCCTGTTCTGACCCAGAGTGTACCCAAAGCGTATTCAGTCCCGCACTAAACTCAACCGCTAAGCCAGATTCGTTGTTGTCCTGGTCTGCTTTAATCACTAACGGTTGCGGTGAGGTAATTAACCACTTATCACCACGGATACTGATGATGTGTCCGCCTGCTGTTTTAAACGTTAATTCATTACCGTTCGTGCTCCCCCATCGACCGTAAACGGTACCGAGGGCTTCACCCATTAACTGGTCAACGTCGGACTGCTCAATGCCCGCCGAACCCATCAGCGTAGCCAATTCGTCAATCGTCAACCCAAACGCTTTTGTCGCGTCAACAGCACGCCCTAAAACTGGAAGGGCACCAACGTCAGTGGTCGTATACTGGTGTGCGTTAGGATTAAGGTGGTGTTGGTATAACTCTTCATCGAAAACCTTTTTACCGTTCTCGTAAATCAGGTTAGTGACTTCGGTGAAGGCCGCATCTAACTCTGTTGAACGTTGAGTGATTTTCTTACGAATGTCGTTTAACGCTTTAACGACCTCGTCCCTCAGAATAGCTTCTTCTAAGTTAGCAGGGGGGTCGATAGGCTGAATAACTGGCGCATACGCCATTAACTCTGACCAATCCACGTTACGTGGGTCTTCCAGGTCAGTACGAACTAAGAACTTTCCGATTTCAGATTGCGGTACACGATACTGACGTGCCGCCCCTAAAATCTCGTATTCGATTTCTGTTGCGGTTAACAACATGAACCCGCCGTAAATCTGATCTTGCTCAGCTTCTGCGAGTTCTTTAAAGTAATAGCCTAAATAGTAGTCCAACCCCTCAATCAGAGTACGACGTCCGTTAGGCGCGGTATCGTCGGCTACTGTGAGTTTTAATCCGATACGATAAAAAGGTCCTTCAGGCGGAATGACCACGTTAAATCGGTTAGGGTACGTCGCTGTGCTTAACGTACCGTTAAACTGCGCCGCGTCTTCTCTCGGCATCGTAAAGACTCCTACTTTTAAATAAAATGGATACCCCTCCCCATTACAGGGAGGGGTTACCTACGGACACACAACTGCCCGCAGGCAGCCTGTCCTAAGTACGATCCCCTAACTGCTTCCCGTTAAGTTCTCGTTTCAGTACAGCCAAAATCCACTTCCACGCTTTACTCGTGATATGGTACGGATTGCGTTTTTCCATTAAGAACTGACTTTCGCCGCTACGGAGTTCGAAGCTCTGCGCATTGAGTTGATCTTGACGGACACCTTTCTCGTCAGTGACATCTAACGAACAGGTAAAGTTAAGTTCATAACCTTCTGGATTATTGCCGGGTGGTTCTAAGACAATATAAATGTCCTGCCCTACACGTAGGTCCTTTGGCGTAAGGGTAACTGCTTTACCTGTGTCCGCGCTGGTCGAAAGCGCAAACGTCACGCTATCTGTAGCTGATATATACGCGTCCTTCCCAGCATCACCGATAATCACCTTACCCGGCCAGTTACACTTCACCGTTCCCGACACTTGTGCAACACGGTACTGTTGTTTATCAGCACCTTGTGCAAAGCGCAGAATGAGTTTATGGCGATACCGGGTTGCGGCAGCTTTGGATGTACTCCACTCATTGTTCCAGGAGGTATGAAGTTCACCTTTCTTGGCCATCAAAGCACCACGAGACAGCTTACGTGGGAAGAATTGTGCCGGAAGTTGCCCTTCGTGGGAAATCGCTACACTCCCTTGTCCGGTCGGAAGTGCTATTGTTTCCGTAGGGCAATAATTTAACTCGCTCACGTATGTTGTTGGGTCGATCAATTTTTGATAGTAATCACCGTCTTTATTGTTCGCCAACCAGCCAACGGAAGAATCCATATACGATTCGAACAGTGAACGTAAGTAGTGATACTTATCAATATCGATGTTACCCGTTTTTGGATCGATCAAGGCATGGTTAATTGTGAGGAAACACTTCTCACTCAAGCCTTTAAACGCCAGGCCCACTCCGTCGCCGGTAAAGTAGTCTACCAGGTCAAATGGAAGCGTCATTTCTATTTGTCGCAAGTTGATAGTCGTTGAACCAAACTGCGAAAAAGATAGCGCTAATCGAAGTACACGAGTATTAACGTTATAACGATAACGAATCATCCCACGCGGCGCATGGTTCGCGGAGATCTTATCACCGTTTGCGCCCCAGCCAATTAAATCGAGTATTTCGGCGTTTGCTACTTCACCATTAAACAAAACGTCTTTAGTCGTGATTTCAACTGACGTTTCTATTCCGGCATCCATTAACATCGAACCGTTATTCAACTCGAAGCTCTTAAGCCAGACTTCTGAAGTCGAGCCAGCACCTACACCCGCCTTACAAGTTTTACTAGTAAGGTCAAACCGTACATAACGTCGCCCCACTGAACCGCCCTGCGAGCTTGCACACAAAATAAGATCAGGTGCCGCAGACAGTGCCTTGGTTCCTCCAATGTCATCAACATCGAAAACGAATGAACCTTCGAACGTTGGTGCATTATTTTCCTTCGGGTTAAATGGTGTAAACCAACAATAAGGCGTCGCGCCCTCGGTTGAGAAAATCAACTCTAAGTCAGATTTAACATTTAATCCATGGGAATAAGAGAAAAGCCCCCGACTTAAGGTACAAAGCGTACCACCACTTCCAGCACCTAACAATTTTCGATATACTAGGGCACGGGGTTCTGGGATAGCACGATTTAACAACGGCAGTCGCGGATTGTCCGTTAACGTCCAGTCTACAGAGCTGAGTCCGTGTGCCTTACGAGTACCGATGTGCTCACTAACTTCGGCACTTTTCCCGAAATCAAACGTGGTTTCAAATCTCACGGTTTTATTCGCGTAAGACTGACCAGGAACAATATCAACGTAACCGATATAACCACGTTCAGGTTCAACCAAGATACTCTGAATCGGTTCAGCACGCGAATACAGAGAGCCTGTGAGCATGTTAACGTACAGATAGTGACGAATCCCTACGTGCGTGGTAACAAACTCCTGGAGAAGCTCTACGCGCGTTTCAGGACCACTAAAGTAAACAGGGTAATCACCGTCGTAAACTTCGAACTGTACCGCTGCGGATTTAGTCGAGTCGCTACACTCAGCTTTAACCGCTACTGTGTAGTTTTCAACGTCTCTTGATGTTTCATACACAGCAACGAGTGGAGACTCGCCTGTAGCAGCCTGGATACCGTTAATGTAAACCGTAACCGGACCACCTCCAGCGGCATAAACCCAGAGCTTCGATTGGTACGCTTTTACACGCGTTTTTGCCAATACAGTAACAACTGACTGGTCACCCATCTGTGTAGCAGTTTTACCTACCGGGACAGACTGGAAACCCATCAACGGTGGTTCTTCAATACCTGTCCAGTTAATTCCCGTACCATTACTCACCTTACCCGTAGGCCAAGTCAGTTCGAGCTGGTTGTTCGGTGAGAACCAGTTAAACATCGGGGTGGTTTGGAGGTCAATCGAACCTGTAACGGTACTGTCACCTTTCGTACCATCCAACAAATAGAAATAATTCAAATCCTGAACAGAGATTGCCGTACCCTGACTATTAAATCGCCAGTCCGCGCCTTTTACAGCAGCGAAATCCGTTACCGTCCCTTCTTTCGCATTTGCAATTGCTGCAGCGACCACGTCTAAACGTGCTGAAAGCTCTTTTAGGATGTTCGGTACCACTGCACGGTTTTCAACCAAACCGTTCTGGTTAGTTGCGTAACGACCGATACCGTAAACAGACTGAGAAGCCTTATAAATGCCTAACTCTGACCAATCGTGATGATGGCCTACATCTGCTAGACCACTGACCGCCTCAGTTAACTCAGTAGACAACGGCTTGTCAAGGTCTGCGGTGTTATCCGCTTGCCCTAACCCCAGATCAGCTTTCGTGATTGTCCTGGAGCCGTCATTCATCGGCTTACCGTTAATCATGGTCGTTTTAGCTACATACCCTGACAGGTCAGCCGAATAAGGTGTTAATGACGCTGGCGTTGCTGCAACCCCAACCGTTTCTGTACCTTTACCAGTTTTAAGCTTAACAACACCTTTTTCAGCGGTTGTCGCTTTCGTCGGGTCGATAGTACCCACGATAGGATCGGCGCGAGAACCCTTACCAGTGAAGCTAATCCCACTACGGCCCTCAATATAGACTTTCGAGTCATCAGGATCACCACCGCCACCAGAACCCGCATCTGGGTCTTGTTGGTATTCCATAAGTGCGGTAGTGGTCAGTAACGGGTTACCATTTAGGGTGAGCTTGTTCATCCCTAAAGCATCGCCTGTTGACTCGATGCGTAGCGTGTTTTTACCAGCACGCCAGTTAATGTAACGTCCCGCACCCGTTCCTTCCAGATGCCCTACTGTCAATACCACAGAACCGTTGGATTTTAACGTAAAGCCATCATTTGCAAAAATGATTTCTGACTCGCCGTTTTTTGAACGGAACTGTGCCCGGTTTCCTGACACCGTACAATTAAACACGCCCCGTACTTCCGAAGAAATCCAGTGAGAAATATACGTATCGATAACTGACTGTGGTAAACGAAACGCTTTCAGTTCATCCGTTAACGCTTTCAACTTTAACCCGTACGCCATAAAGGTGTCAGGGGTTTTCAGGTTAACGGGATGTGCATTAATTTGTGCGCTCGTGGTTTGGTGTGGGTTGGTTTCCGCGATATGCGCTGGGTAGTTAAATGCCTCGATTTCTTTACCCAGAGCAGTCACTAACGCTTTAACTTCAGCTAATTTATCTTTAATTAACTGGTTAGCGTCGTCGGTTTTCAATTCAACATCGTGGACTGCCGACGCTAAATATTTTTTGTTCAGCAAATCCGCCCAGGACGTTGCCGCAGGCGTAGCCGGGTATAACGACGGTCTGCCTTCTAATAACAGCCAATCAGCGCTGACTGGGTTATTCAAATATTTCACCAGCTCATCGAGAATGTCAACAAACGGGTCGTAGAACGTACCGCCGAGCATTTGTCCTTCAAAGGTTACGATGCCTTTGATGGATGGGTTGATAAGGTGTACCCCACAATACACGTTGGCTGCTACCGAGTCATCCAGTTCCGTCAGCTGATATTGCAGTTCGTAGTCCACCCCACGACTCAGTGGGGTGGTTGAACCTGGTTGTCTGACGACTAAATCTTCAAAGAACGGGCGATGGTCTAAAATCACCACCCGATCGTTGTTGTTTTCTGACCCGATGATACGCTCCTCTAAGAAGTGATTCTCGGCTTTCGTCCCCCGAGGATCGTAAGGATACGCTTTCATCAAAAAATTCTCCTTAATCGCGAATGATTACCGCCTGCACTTTATTGTTGGTGTCGATAAACGACATTACGCGCTCCTTGTTAAGATAAGGAGGTATCGGTAACGCAGCGTAATCCGCCTGGTTGTTATTAAATTCAGTTGCCACTAACGCATTAAGCGTTTCGGGGTCTGAACTGACACCGGCCAATTCCATGACGCGTACTCGATTTAATGAGGAATAGTTGCTAATATAGTCCAACAACGTACCGTAGACTTTGTTCGCAGTTGCGCTATCTCCCGCAGAACGGATATCGGCACGGACCTCATCCTCATAAAGTCCCCCTAAACCGTAGTAAATAGGGGTATACGGATCGTTAACGATAGGTTCGATATTGAACCCTGTTAAACGGTCGGCTAATGGGATTTTCTGCGTAGTTCCCCCTGCTGCCGTACAGCTTACGTATTTCTCCGTCGCAGATAAATGCACCGCGACAGTATACGTGGTCCCCGCTAAGGTCAGTCTTGCACTAAACGTTATTGCGTTGGTTGCACTGCGGTTGTGGGTAAACGATACTTCGGGTTGTAATGAACTCCACGGTGCAGGCGTAACACGCTTCGTTGGTGTGAAACCTACCACTACCGATTTCCCGCTACCGAAGTTCAAACCGAACCCTGCGTAACAATATTCACCGTTACTGTCAGTTAAACGATAACCGCGAGTGATAAGTAACGACAACCGCATAAACTCGCCGTCGGTGTTTTTCCAACAACCTAAAACAGTTTCTAACACCGTTCCGGTTTTTGCGTTGCTTTCTGTTTCCCAACTTACCCGCATTCCTGCGTTCTTAAAAGCTGGGAACATGTTGTGGATAAACCCGTGTAGGTTATCGCTTACCCCTTTCGCGTCAAAAATCCACTTGGATGCGAGCTGGTCGTATTTCACCCCGTCTAGAGCTTTATACTGACCACCGACGACATAACGCCAATCTGCTTCACCACGTACTACTGCCTGGAGTCCTGAAGCCCAGCAGGGCGCACCTACTGTTAAGTTAGCTAACCCAAGCACTGCACGTGACGCGGAGCGATGAATGTGCGCATTATCGTCAGCTTTATGATCTTTCAGTTCGCGGAAATCGTCCAACCGTGTGACGTTACGCAACTCTGTAACGAACACTTCGGAAAGGTCGTTGACGCCGATCAATCCCACGCGGGTCATGGTATCCGTTTCAGCCTGACTGTAGCTGTCGTGGATAATGTACTTCGCTTTGTTGTCAACAATATCAACAAAAATCCCTGCGTAGATTTCTGTATTCAATTTCGGAAAACGTTCACTGACGTTAATCGTCATCAACGGCACGGCGTACGTTTCACCGCCGATATAGTACGTCGAAGCGGGAAGTGTAACCAGTATTTTGTCTTTGACCGTAACGTCAATTAAGTCGTTACCAGACTTACCAAAACGTATAATGTCAAGACGTGCCTCCGAGTCAACACCCCCGACAACGTTCTCCAATTTTTCAATCTGGGAAGTCTGCGCTATTACCACACTGCCGTCGAGTGCTAAAGTCGCATCGTCCACATCCAGACCAAATTTAATCAGGCCACGTTTTGCGGTGGTTGCGTTCCCGGTGCCAAACGCGGTAAACGGGTGTTGGTGAACTTTAGGCGAGTATTTATCTAACTCCGCACGCTGTGCGGTAGAGATCGGTAAATCGACGTCTGGCGTATTCGCAACGTTACCTAAACCAAAGGTAATCTTATCGATAGTAACCGAACTGGTAAGCGGCATATCGTTAATGTACGATTTAACTGCGACTAATTTACCAGTAAACTCAGCGTCCAGTTTTTCAATCAACGCGGGGGTTGCTGCGAGGTTTTCAGCCGTACCGAATTCATCCGTTAACTGCCAACACGCTAACGTAGTAACGTCCTCGGCAACCGGAAGAATAAACGTTGCTACAAACGGTGATGCTTTAATCCCGCTACCGGTAAGCTCCACCGTAGCTGTAGATGCACCGTAGAATAATCCCGTACCGCCTGCGGTATTACCCGGCAAATACGGCGCTACCGTAGTGGGGTCTAAGAGTTTCTTACCGCGCCACAGTAATCCACGATCGTCAGGGTATAGTACAAGCTGGTTATCGCCCGCTTGCAACGTTACCGGGTTATTACCCACGTTAACGTCAGTAGAACCTTGACCGATAAACTTAATGGACTTCGGATCAACGACAAACTGGGCACCTAAACGTGTCTCGTCAACGACGTCAGGTGCTTTCTTAATGGTAACCGTGTTACCTTTGTTTTGCGAACTAATAGAGACGCCATCGGCAACATTATTGATCAGCGATTTAAAGTGGTGCCGATTCTCTAATGCTTCTAACGCAGCGTCCATGTTATCGAAGTTAATCCGGGCGCTATACGTTTTACCGTTTACGGTAATAACGGCGTCAAACACATTCCCTGTACGCTTCAGTTGAAAACGCAGCGTAAAATCCCCATCCGGTATTGCCGGATTAGGAGCTTGAGAAATATACCGAACTGACGGTACCGGATTCCCGTAACCGTGCAACGCCAGTTCGATAGTAAGAGTACCTCCCCAGATTTGACCGATAATCTCTACGTACTTGCCGGAGTTACTACCGGGATTTTCGTAGAAACGTAAACCGGCCGTACCGACTGCTTCATTACCAGACGCTGTTTTACGTCCAGTAACAATAAAGTCAATATCTTGCAGGTTGGCGGGTACCGTGTTAAAAGTAGCACTAAATCCATTCTTCGTTCCTGTGTAACGAAGCGCGCCGTGATACGTGTGGCCTTGACGAACATAGCTTTCGCTAAAATAAGGACTCACGTATTTAGACATCGAAACCGGATCAACTTCCGTCGTGAACGAAGTAAAACCGGGTAGTGTTCCAATGGTTCCGTCGGTTGTTTTCGAAGCTGATGTACGCAACAGTTTCTTTTGCGCTGTCAAAGTCGCTTGCGTTGGGTACTTAGCGTTAACATAGTCTGTTAACTGCGGCTTCGTTTTTCCGTAAGCTAACGCTGCATCCGACGCAATACCATTCAGCTCTAACGCACGGATCGGCCCCCACGTGTCGCTATGCGGGTTGTCCTTACGTGTAACGTGTTCGTGTGCAGGCGCGTTACGATACAACTGCTCAACTAACTGATGGTATTTAACTATTAACTGGTAAACATCATTATCGACGTCAGGTTCTGGCGCTCCGGGTAAAGAACGAATTTGAATATAATCGTTTTCACCCGCATACCAGTTTAGATTAATATTCGTTTTAGACTTCAACCATTTGGCTACATCCGTTTTCGAATACCCTGCCGAGAACTCATCAGGCGGTGTATCGACGTTGAATGTATAATCCATGGTCTGTTTATTTGTTTTTACTACGATTACGTAAACACCGTTTCCAGGTTGGCGGGTTACACTAAAATCGATATCGTTTTTTAACTCATCGTCAGTTAAACCGTTGATTAAAGTATAATCGTAGTTTGTTGAACCACTGCCAATAGCGACAGTTAAGACCAGTGAGATTTTGCGTTGTTTTAGCTGCAACCGCAGAATGCTTGCACCGCCGTTGGCATAACAGAGCATCCAATCGATCTGTTCGTTTGGATTCAACTTCGTCATGTCCGGCAGAATAGCAGGAATTCTGTGTTTCACTGACAGGGAATAGTCGTTAAAGGTAGTCGCGTTATAACTCAAGCTATAACGATGACGGGCCGTGTTGTAGGTAAAACCGCCTTTATTGTCGTACGCGGCATACTGCTCGGAAGTGATAACCTTGCTATTAGCGCGATATTCCAAATCCAGGGTATTGCGTGCGATAGGGTTAAGACGGCTCACGACTTCCCCTAACGAATCACCTAACCCAGCAATAGCCTGCATTAACTCCAGTTCACCTTTCCAATTTTCCCAATCGAACTGGATATCGACCGGCGGAAAGTAAACGTCCCCGATGACGGTGTCCCACTGACACGCGGAAGGGTACTTACCTTTATTAAGCTCGCGCTCTGCGGTAATCTGCTCTTGGGTTGCTTCACCACAACCAACAGCATGATAATCTACAGTAAAATTCGATTTGTATTTGTCATTAACAATCCAAATCATCCCGTGAATGAGATAGGCTGTGCGCAACATACCAGTCTCGTACGGGTGTGTAATAACGTAATCGTCGCCTAAGGTCAGTATTTTGCCGCCGCTCTTGACCACCAGGGATGTGGTGAAAAAAGGGGCGTGGGCAGGTACCAACATTCGGTATTTCGTACCAATGACGGCGACCGCTTCACCGGTTATTTTATTCCCCGGTTTTTTGAAGTGTGGGTCTAAGACGACAGCCATTATCTACTCCTATAGTCCGTGGGCGTCGAAGTTCATACTATGACTTGAATCTATAGAGGAAAAAGAGCTGTGACTACTGCTTATCAAGTGCGGCCCGACAGCGCTTTTGGCTTCTCTCGAGAGTCCCGTACCTGGGGAGCCATCGATGTCACGCAACCCTTAACTACGTTGTGTTCAGACTACCACACCTTTGAGATCGGTTTAAGTGCACTTGGTAAAGACTATACGTTAGTCAGTCAATACCATCTTGCCGAACTACAAAACCGAACAGACACTTTACAAGATTGGTTAAATGAAAAAGCCGGAAACGTCATCCCCACTCTAAAGGCCGGATTGCCGAAACTGGAATTCAGTTGGGCGCATTACCAATCAATTAATGCCGATGTACCTGTCGAAACGTACCTGTGCCCGCCGGGATACCATCACAGTCAAGATTTCAGCTTAGACGATGCTGATGATGTTGTCGTCGTTTGTGAGGACAAGTGGAAGGACAAATACCGTAATAGTGTGCTCTACAACATTAACGGTCAATGGGTACCACATCAGACGGATACCGTAGGTGTACGATTACCCGGGGCCGGTAAAATTGTACGAAGAGCCTGTACGCCGGATATCGGCTGTATGGTTTTTGGTCAGTTAGGGAATGTTAAAACTTACCCCATTGCCAACCTTACACTAAACAAGCTCGACACTACACGCGACTATTACTCCACGTTAATGATTTCGCTGCCTGAGTCTATTACGGGAAAAACTGTGGGTTTCGTCATAGGCGGATTGCTACGTTGGTTGCCACCGGACGGTTATTTCTCTGACCGTGCGATCATGATTTCTTTACCGAATTTTGATCTTGCACGGACCGTTCTGGAGACCCGACGTTATTACGACTGGGATAGCATCGGTGTAGGGGATTTATCATCGCCTACCAACGTTCAACGTATTCGTAACCCTGAAACACTGAAGGCGCTTTTACTCCACGAATCCTCTTTTATCTTTACGGTAGATAATCCGTATTTAGAAGAAGAGGTTGTGGGTGTATCCCATAACGCAGTTTGGGGTCGTTGTTATCTCAAGGACCCTAACGATCCTGATTCTGAAAAACCGTTAGGGTACTTAAATAACCGTTTCGGAAAGACGGTGGGCTATTGGCCTACGTGGGAGGAGGGTGAGTGGGTATTTAACACTACCGAATTCGACAGTCAAAACTATGTCTTTCGTGAAGCCCGGTGGTATAATCAGAAGAAGATTAACGACGCTCAAGCAATCGTCGGTCCATTCGGTCCCTGGGAAAAAGTGTATTTAGAAATGCATCGCTTTAGGGCACGAAAAAAATAAAGTAACCTCCTACCCTCTTAGAGGGTAGGAGTAGCACGTTTTTTTTTTCGCTTAGTCTTTTTTGTAGACAATCGCGTTACCGTGCAGTTTGTTGTTGCCGGAAATACCGATAACTTTGAATGCGTCGCCGCCAATTTTTTCGGCTTCAGCAGCCAGCTTACCAGTTACATGATCAACGGTGTCGCCGAAAGCACTGACGTTACCGATTTTCTTAAACTCTTCTGGAATATGCTCAGCAGAAGAGAACTCTTTAATAGACATAACAGCTCTCCATTTCAAAAGGAATGTTGGTCTAAGACCGACGTGTGTTACAACCGAAGCATAAGATAGCTCCTCCCCGTAGGGAGGAGTAGAGTGCGCGAAAAAGTGGCCTGCTTAACTAAACGATGGGTTTAAGAAAAGTGTTGATAAAAAGTTTTACCAACGTCAGGTCACAATATATAAAAACAACGTAAGAAAAAGGGGAATTATTGCGGAGGTGATGTCGGACCATGTTTACCTTGGTGAATGTGAACGCTAAAGGTAATACCGGAAATAACGGCATCTTTAACCGTAAAGACACCCACGCCTTCACCCGTACCACCGTATTTGAAGTTCTTAGCGATTTCCAGATTACCGGTGAACATCGCTTCATTCCCTTCTTGTTTAAAGTTCGGCGTTTTAAATGTTGTCGAACTCCCTGCTTCCGTTAACCAGGTTTGTGTTTTAAACGTAACGGATTTCGCTGCTTCCGTATTGCGAACTTCGCATTTTTCATTAATCGTTTTCGTTTCCAGGTTAATAGAACGCTTTGAATAAATGAACGCATCTTCTTTGTTGATGTTCACTTTTGAGAGCATCGCATTCTCAAAACCTAAATCGTCTTCCACCGAGTTAATGTAATACTTATTCCCTTTATGGTCAACACACTGCCACGTGCCATTTGCATTATCAAACTGAAACAACCACGCCGCTTTCTCACCGTTCACCATACTTGTTCTTAGCGTGATATGTTTGTCAATCGTCGAGATATTCAACACATACGCATTGGACAGATCATCCGCCATCTGGTTTTCAGGGTCAGCAGACCACGCATAAACCGCATCTTCTAATCGCTTAACGTTAGCGAAGTTCAGATCAATCCAAAAATAAATATCGGTTTTCCCCAAACGTAACAAGATAACGTAATCTTCTCGTTTAACGTCAGGGGAATTAATTCGGTTGGAGTTAAACTTCCACCACTTTGCCGTTATCGTGTTACCCGTCTTAATGGTTAGGTTATCTGTTGCACCAGATGTTTCATGTGTCTTTTCAGTTGCTGAAGAAACAGATTGCACCACGGTAGGGTTAGCAAAGTTGGTTTCAATTGGTATCACTTTTACCCGATCTGTACCACGGGGTTTGTCTTCCGCGACGATACCAATTGAGAAAAAATCAACACTGGATTTCTCCATCGGGACGTTCCTTAGATCGGAATTGAATTCAGATATATATTACTTAAGTGAATAGGGACTGAAGTACCAGTTCAGCCCCTACGGACACGTTTCATTCGAAACGGATTGATTAAACCATTTGGGGAGACAGATCATGTCTACTAAAAAGAAAGTCACAATGAACTGCTCAAACGGCTTAAAGACTACACTCCATTTAGCACCTTCCGATAACAGGTACTAAAATTTTACAGTCTGTCCCTTTATTCTGCTACTCGGGATACCGGTAGGGGGTAGGGGGCATTATGTATACGGATATAAATAGCGGAGGTATACGGAGTATACCGACATACTCTTCCCAGAGGAACGTAGTGACTTCCTTATACCTCTTTTACAATCCATAATAATAGCCTTCCCTTCATTGGGATTAGTGAGTAAATCATGAGAGAATTATTAGACGATATCTTTACCAACACCAGTTTAGAACTTTCTTCTACTGTGGTTAACGAACTAATAAAACAATCGCAACCTGCTAAGTTAATCGATGCTGGAACAATTAAACCTGAAGATTATCCAGACAGTGACGTTATCGACTGTATGATTGACGAATACGTGATAGGCAGTTACGCCAACCGCGTCTTCTTCGTTATTAATACCGAAACCAGTGTCATGTTAATCTATAAGTTGATCAGTGACGCCGAACTTGAAGTTGTGGCTGACCACATTCGTCTCCTTGCGAACACGCCTACGAGTATCGATGATGTGCTTATTGGGAACGGTTGGGCTTTACCACCACTATTCTCTTACTTCCCTCTGTTTAGAAATGGGATAGGGTTACTCCGAAATGCAGAAAACCTTCCCGATAACGTCGAGTTATCACTGCTTGGACCCGGCATCGATCTTTGTCCATTAGAAGACGAGGGCACGCTATATGGTTTGCGCATCTATGTTTCTGTGTTAAAGGGTTACCGCGTTATTGAACTGATCGCATCTGACTTAGCAAAACAGATCCCTGATGTAGAAACGATTTCTAAAGCCACACACCTGGTTGAGATTAACCCAGACGATCCCTTATTGAAATATCACGAGAAAATTGATCTTCGTAAAATCGCCACGATGAGAGGGTGGGCTTGTGCTGAGATTACGAAGGACTATCTGCTGTTAATTAAAACCGCGTAATTAAGAAAACCGAAAAAAGGAGAATATACCATGTTTCAAACTGAACTGAAAAATGAAATTATCCAAACCCTTGAAAAAGGCGTAGGCGAACATTTCTTTGTCCGTCCTTATACCGTACTGACCAATACCATTATCCAGCCAGGTGCGATGATAGTAGGGGTAAGTGTACAAGCTGTAGAGGAAACCCCGCTGTGTCGTAACATCACACGTAAAAACCATATCCCGTTTAGAACGGGTTTTACAAATTACTTTCAGAGCTTACTGAAAGATAGCGTTTGGAAAACAGGCAGCTTCTTCCACGAAGGGAAGACTTCCACGCTGGTTTATAAAGAGAACACCAAGTATCTGGTTGATTTTCTCTTAGCGCGTCAATACGATTTCTTTCCTTCACCCACCGGTCTCACCCCAGACAATCCGAGTAAGCTGTTAAACCAAGACGAAGCTGAAGCACTGCGTGCACAACTGAGAAAAGAAGGTTGTGATGTCGATGACCGTGAAACCTTAATCGGGGTTGCTAAAGCACACGGTTGGTATACCGTGCGTGTATTTGGGCGTCAGATGTTGTTCTTAGCTTATAACGTTTAAAGGATGGTATCATGCATATCTGTCATAACGCACCGTCGCACAAACTTTATCTTGAATTGCTTTTCGAGGACTACAAGAAAGGGGTGCCGAAAATATTACTTAGCATCCCGCCTGATACGCAAACTGAATTGTTCGGTCGCGTTTTTGGTTGTACCGTTAACGCTTTGCCAGAACCAATCTGTGCGCCTGTGGATAATTGTGTTTTCGACGAACGAATTGAGGATTTTCAATTCACCTTTTACGTAAACGATTCTTTACTGTACGATAAACTCTATGTTCGTGAGTTGAAATCAAATCAGCGGTTAATGTACCGCGTCTATCCGCCCCACAGAGGGTCGATACTAGAGTATAAAATCAGACGGCTACCTTACGAGGGTGTGAATTTACTCGACCAGCAGGATATGGCTTTTCTGGAAGAACTCTGTGGATTTGAAATTGAGAAGATTCACGTAACCCAGGAAATATCCCGAAACGTACCTAGTCGTCATACCCCTTACGGTGGGTTTCCGTACGAGTTCACCGACACAGGACTAAGGCTCGTAACCGAATTTAACGACGTAATGTATTACGCAGTGTGTATTGAACGTAAAGTAGTGGAGAAAGAAATGACAAGTACATTGAAAGAAGAATTAGCCCAATTCATTCGTGATGTTGAAGAGAAAAGCAAGAGCGATCACATTTTCTCACAACGTTATCCTGAACTTATTGACGAAACCACCGATAGTGTCGTCGATGGTATACGCATTTTCCCAAGTGGTCTTGCAATTTACCGACTGCCTAGCGTTAACCAGCTTAAAGTCATGGAGATGCTAAAAGACGTTTTAGCAGAAGCGGGTTGGGAATATCGTTTCGATTGCAATTTCGAAGGGATGGCGTTATTCGTTACAAAGAAAAATTATACGTTGTCAATCGATCTACCTAAAAGTCAATATTACAGTTTCTTCCCGAAAGCGGATGACCGCACTGAAAAAGAACCTGCGATGTTACTTGATGCGGCAGAGTCCAATACGCTAATGATACATCTGCGGACGATTGATACAAAGTTAACTACCAGTCATTTAACGACGATCGGTAAAGATTACGGTTGGAAATCTGTCGAACCGTATGGCAGTCAGCTACTGTTTGTTGCTGACCTCTAATAAGTGAAAACTACACTTTCTCTAACTGCCGCGCTTTAGTCGCGGCTTTTGTTAAGAAGGAAATAGAAATGAAAATCCATTTAGACGACCTCTTTAAATCTGAACCGTACATGGTTAAAGGTTCGCTGGCTTCATTGTTACTAGACGATAGATTTCATCGAACGCTGCAATTACAATCGGTCGAAACCGCGCCAACAGGAATTGAAGACGTGGGTCTTTACCAGCGTATCACTCACACACGTGGAGAATATCGTCGATATAAACCCGATACACTGACCGTTAAGCTTTGGCAAGTGGGTACAGGCAAGGTATTAAGTTATCGCGCCGTTGGTCTGTACCACGTTGAACGTGCTTACACATGGTTAGAAGAAGTTAAAGAAATGGATTACGACCAGCTAAGCAAAAGACTTCGTGACCATAACGCCAGTTTACCGATACGTAATTATTTCTCCACGGTTGAAAATAGTCGTTGTTTTGTTTCTCGCGAATCCATGATATTACCTGGGATTGATGTTCAGACGACACTAAAAGATGTGGTTGTGAAGAAAGTCTTTCATGAGTCTGAACACGTTGGGTTTCGTATTTATTTAACCCACAAGAGACCATTTACCGTGATTCATGTTGTTACCGTACCCGAAGGCTCAGCAGTCTCTCGGGAACTTCCTGATGCTCGCGACCGTTGCCCCAACGAGCCGCTTTACTTAATGTCAGGAACAAAATCAACCGCGTTGATGTCTCGTTACAGCATGATAGATGTTGTTGACGCTGCTATGAAGCTAGGTTGGAAAGAAGTGCAGCAACACGGTAAACAGTTGCTGTTTATTGCCGATGTAAAACTTAATTATTAGTGAGGTGGAACCGTGTACCGATTAATAGAAATGCGAAAAGACGTTTGGTTAGAAAATCTCGTCGATGGGGAGCTTGAGGGAATAGAGCTTTCCTTACCAGAAAGAGCGGACACGGTATTAGCCTTTCTGATAAAACAGGCAGCGAATGAACCTGTGGGAATTTTCGACGTGGATTACAAAGATCCACGCGGAATTCATTTACGTAACATCTGTTGTAGTTTGGAGAACTTGACGGCAAGTCCTTTCTTAAATTACGCAAAACGTAAACTCCAGCCAGGGCAACATCTCTGGGTAGTTCTAGCGCCGGATATTCGCATTATGCGAGACGACCTGACTGCGTTTGTGCAAGCAACGAAAGTCAGTTTGTACAATCCTAATGCGGATCGTACCGATATGCCGTTTACAATCACCTTAGAAGACGACGGAACGCAAGAGGGTATTGAGGCAATTACGGAATTGGTAAACTCTTATCCAGTAGCATCTATTGAGTTAGAAAACCCAAACCGATTACCGTTGGGTGATTTACTCGAATGGATTGAGTTGAATACCG
>SKET01000601.1_pt1 | contig 28754 bp, 16 predicted proteins | sample 4841461 | NCBI WGS metagenome assembly SKET01 (sample SAMN11008802, study PRJNA524170) | human gut metagenome | biome: Human fecal sample; material: Feces; isolation source: fecal sample from pouch patient p5 | host: Homo sapiens | place: Israel: Tel-Aviv | collected 2014-02-13
GAAGGGGAAAGTCAAGGCCAAAGAACAAAAGACAAATAAGGGCTACACAAGACGAAAAACCAGAGGCAGCGCTAAGGCGCGAGGGGGATGTGAAAACAACAACAGTTCCACATGAAGGTCCTTGGAATGGAAGAAGGATCGGTAAAGTCGAGAAGCAGAGAGAGGCCAAAGATTATATAAGAGCGCAAGAGGAAGATTTGATTGGCTTGGTGGAAACCAAAGTGAGGAGTGGAAAGGCGGCCAGAATTACCAGATGCTTAGGAAAGGATTGTAGTAAAGCCATTACTGTGGAGAATGAAGCCGGTAACGGCAGAATTTGGCTGATCTGGAATATGTACAAACATCTTATCAGGGAATGCGCATTGACTCATTCTATCTTGATAGAGAGATTTCGAATTCGACGAAATGAAGTACGGAGTGCCCGCTACTCGTTCATCATTCAGACAGATGCGCCTCTCTCCCAGTCGTCCGGGCTCATCGTTCAATCAATCATTCGTACGGGGAATAGAAAGTGGCCGGAGTGGCTTTTATGGGTAGAATGCTCCTCCCGATTCTCCTGATGTAGCTGGTTTTTCCGGCCAACCACGGTCGATCCGGCCACTTTGACTGCTGCCAAACCCTTCTTTAATGGGAGGATCTTCATCCCGACCACCAGATCCTTCTTCTTCTAAGTCTTACGCAGCTATAGTGGAAAAAAAACTCTCGTCTGTCACCTTTACAACATAGGCCCCTTCCCTTTTAAAAGCCCGATCTCTCATCAAGGAGAGCCGGGGTGTGTGCTTCACTTATGTTATGATGAGATTCACAGATCAGTAGATCCATTACGCTTTTCTTTGATAGCAAAGTTATCCTCAGGCCATCCTCTGTAGATGAGATTAGACCTCATGTTCGCACTCACTGGATGATGAACAGCGAAGTTCATATTGAATTACTCGATCCAAGACAGTTATTATGAGGTTATCATCACAAGAAGATTTCATTCAAGCTTGGACCAGGGAATCTCTCGTCATTAAGGCTTATTATTTCGTCTCCTTGGTTTGATCTGCGGTTTGAATCTTCTATTGCACCACTTTTGATCTCTCTCCTAAACCTTCCCCTTAATTTCTTCAATCCAGACTACCTTAAATCTATTGCAGGGGTGATAGGTAGGGCTCTGAGATTCGATGGCCCAACGATAGGGTTGGTGTGGCCAGACCACTGCGCAAATATAACGCTCGCGTCTGCGTGGAGATAGATCTCTTAAAGCCTAGGCCAAATCGGATCTGGTTAGGAATGGGTGCAGGAGGCAAATGGCGGAAAATCATCTACGAGAGAGTTCCTAAGTTTTGTTCCCACTGCATGCTTCGAGGCCGCGACAATTAAAGTTGCGGACATCTTCCTCAACCTATGGAAAAAAGAGAAAAAACCAAAAAAGGGTTCAAAAAGCCTTTCACAAAGACCCTTACACAATAGGGCAAGCCTAAAATGAGTAAGGCCAAACTCAAGGCCTCAGATTCTCACGAAAGCCATTGATAATCATCAGAACAACCAGATCGTTATTCAGCCCTCAGATAAAGAGACGTCTACCCACCCAACTTTGGATCCCTCCCCAACGGCAATCAATGAAGTTGAATAAGCACTCCCGGCAGAACAATTGTATTGAGATTTCGAGCACTGATTTGATCGTTCATGATCCTGCTCCATCTGCTCTCAATACATTGATTCATCAATCCACTCATGATGATATCAATGCTAGTAATCTTTCTTTACAGCAGTCCCATTGCCATATCTCTGAGAACAATCATTCCGATTTCGTTCCAAAAGAAGAGACATTGGCGGATATCTCTTCGAAAAAATCCGATTCTGTTTATAGAAATTTAAAGAGATTTATTGCAGTTCTCTCTCTTAATCTTAAATGCATGCATAGAGAAGACTGGGTCCAAAGCATTGCAGGGAGCGCAGGAAGCTAAGGCTCCATGTTCGGTTCTGGTAAAGAGGGCGGGAGGTAGGCTTGGAAGGAAAGTTAGAGTGGGGCTTTTATAACCCACCACGGTTAGGGATGGAGTTCTCACCCCCGGGCAAGAATAGGAGGTCCTACACTCGCTCACAACCGCTTATTTAGTTGATATTGTTGGTTACGTCCCGTGGACTTCGATCAAAAGAGGAAGGACAATGCCCATCATACCATTCGGGGATGTTAGTCAGGCCATTCCAGGAGACAGCAGCGGGCTGGGACCGAAGCTCGCTATGCCGCATTTTGAAATGAACGAGAAAGTTCAACATAGGGGAGAAAGTCTTGAAAAATATTCTTTCCGGACGCGAGCCTCACCCAAGGGGGAAACTCCATTTTATGCTCGCTCTCTTCTGTCATGCGCATCATGGCCGGGTGAGTTGGCCCATTGCGAATTAACCTCAGTGCTTCCAATCAGGTCATGCACTTTTTAAGATGCGGAACCTGGGCTTCAAAATAGGGGAAATTTTTTAGTAGGGGGGGTAAGGAAGGTGCCGAGGTCTTAATAGAAAGGGGTTGATAGTCCCGTCTGCTAGGCTTTTCCGAACTTCCCTTCGCCTTTCTGCCCGTGAAATCCTTTTCTTCCGCTTTTTCCCAACGAGATATCCCCATTCTTTAGTATTGAAGCATATATTAGTTCCAGAGAATCATCCGAACATTCTGAGATACGGTTGTCAAATGGGGGAAGAGGAACGAGAGGCGTCCCTAAGCCTTCCGGCTCACTAGTAGGTGACGAGGGGATTTCTAAAAAAGGGGTAATTTTTTCTGCCGATGCATTCGTTCGGATACATTCTTCCTTCTTCACCTTTTCAACCCACCCATACTAAAAAAGCAAATTTGCCTTCCTGGTAATGAATTGAGCGGCAGCGAGGAGGTCCGGTTCCATAGTGATTTCGTCTGCTTTTGGAACCTGGGGACAAAGAAAGTTACTTCGGAGTTTTGAATTCTCAGAACCTCCTTCGAATTACAGAACTGGAGGGGGTCTCACAGGCATCTCTCTTCGAGCGGCAGTGCAAGCTCGGATGGTGTTAGCGCTGGCAGAAGGTCTGGGATTAGTTTGTACCGGTGTAGGTTCCTGAGTAGTGACTTGTCCCCCTTGATGTTGTGGCATTGGATTAGTATAGATCCCCATATTACTAGCTTCAGTGACATTGGCGGCTTTCAGGTATGCCTTAACTTCGTTCCAATTGATACGATTTTAATCATTCATGTCATAGATGACATCACGCAAAGTGTGACACTCTTCGATGGTATGGCCCGCGTATCGGCGAAATGGACAGATTTTAAAATAGTCGAGACCGGGAGGCCAGGGGAGTGGTTTATCTCTGGGTAGAGAAATGGCTTTCCGGGCCCCCTGGATGGCTTGCTGATTCCGGGTGCTCTGTTGTCTCTGTGCATTCTGCTGTGCTTGAACCGCATTAATTTGATCCGGAGTGATGGTAACCTCTTGAGTTGGCTGCTGGGTTCTTAGGGTATTCTTCGGCCTGCCTTCTCCCCCATTAGAACTTTTCCTGAGGAAAGTGATAGACCCGTCTTTTATACTCCTCTGCATGCGGGCAGCTCGTTCAAACAGTTGAGGGAATGTTCGGAAATCTCCTAGCACCATCGCTTCCTTGATGGGCCCACGCAGGTTGATGTCGGCAAAAATCCTTGAATCTAAGTTTCCCCCCGTATTGGTCTGCTCTACTGCAGCTTGTATCATTGCCTCAATCTCCATCTTTCCGGGAGGCTTCCCCATGGGGACCACAGAGCGATCATAGTATAACTCTTCAATAGGAGATTCATAAGCGAATCGCTTTCGAGGCCTCTCGGATTGCCCATTCATGAAATAAGGTGCAGGAGTTCTTTGCATCCGTAGAGGAGGCTAATCCATGATTGGGAATTGGAATGTGGGTGCTTGACCGGATGCCCCTCCATTGATCTTGGCTTGCTTCATTGCATTCATGAATTCTTTGTTTGATTCTTAGGGCTTCTTCCTCTTCCGCTTTTCCCCATCTTACTAATCATAATAAAGGGGCAGGCAATCGGTCAAAGGTATCCCCAAGTCGGAATTCCGGCAACACCAAGAAGTATCCATTCTTAACACAATGAAACCGCCGGCTTTTTAAAAATATTTCCTCTTCAATTATGCACGATTTACTGTACTGGGGTTGTCTTCCTTTCTTGGGAGTAAAGTGAGGAGTCAATGAAGGTTTGCTTGTGGTTCTAATTGATAGGTGTTTGCAATGGGCTTTCGTCTCAGGCTCAGGTAGTTCAGTCTCCGGTGAAGTAGGGTTAGATCAGTCTCAGGGTCCGAAGGAGATAGAGTTATGGCATTTCTAGGGTTCGAAGACGGTACTATTGATTTCATCAATACCAAGCGGGACTTGCTTAATGGGACATTCGAGAAGGAGCTGGACAGAGGAATTCGATCTTCAGCTAAAGGTACTTGAGGGTAAGGAAAGCCGTATAGTGAGTCAAGCTCAATTGTAGTTCCCTTTCCCCTATATGTGCGATTAGATTACCTTTCTCATTTGCTTAGTCCCGCTCCGTCTGTCCTTTCTTCCGTCTCTATGTCTATTTCTCAATAGGCAGTGAATGAACAACTTCTTATATAAGGATTTCTCGTAAGCGAAGAAACTTCTTTTCTAACTGGGTGAAGGCACGATAGCTACTGAACTAATGGGTGAGGGTACGACACTACAAGGCAACGAAGTTAAGAATAAGTTCTTCTGGTAATCAAGGAGCAGCCAAAGGAAGGTGCTCTCGGGAAAATCCATGTGAATAAGGAATGAGATCCGCGGAAGGGAGGAATTAAATCTTCTTCTTGAAAGCTGAAGGAAGTGTAAACTGTTCGAACGGCCGGTACTTAGCAACGGAAGTAGGGGGAGATCGAGCTAATCAGTCTATGTTGCTCCCGCTCAGGAAAGAAGACAGGGGCAAGTCGATGAAAGTCAGGTTTTTAACCGATTCAGGATCAACTTCGAATCCAATAGAAGGACTTCTAGGTTCAGACAAGGTTGCTCTGCTTCGCAACCAGTGTTTCAAGTGCCAATCCCAAGCTCTCCAACGGCAGCATTCCAAGCAACCCTAACCAGCAGCAAAGCGCTTCCTCGAAGGCAAAGTAAGCACCGTAGATAGATATAGTGTAAGCAAGCAAGGGGGCGAAGCGGTAAGCAAAGATCAATTGAGAATATAAGGATAGGTTGTAAGCTACGAATCACGAGTTATGGGTTCAACTATTTCTTCTACGTACAGGCTTCTATCCCTTCAAACCTGCCAGTGCTCAAGTCAAGTAGAAATAGGGTGGTTAGGGAGGGTCGATCCATCAACGGATCCAACAACAGATCAATCCTCAAGTAATCCACGGAGAAATAAAATAGTATATGACTAAGATCTGTCTTTTGATGCGGGAAAATGAGGCAAAGAAGTCAGTGCAGGCTCTTATGATTAGTAAGAGGAAGGTAAGTTTACGCTCTTACGACCGGAAGCGAAAGATGACTTGACCTTTAGACTTTATCAGAGGAATTATTATCGCTTAGCGCTTGCGCGGAGGAAGGAAAACGCAAGCTCCGAGGAAGACAGAGTAATTCGATCTTTTGGGAATGGGGGATTCAGGTAAGAGTTCATTCCGGCATAACTTGGCGCAAGGAATTTGCTCGTTCCGAGCGAGGTTCGACGTTAGTTGAAGTTGACATTGAGTCGCGCACTTCCTGGAGTGGGGAGTGAATTCATGCGTACCTCAACGCAAGGATTGAATTAGCTCATCTCGAGTTACGTGAGTGAACTTTCGCTTCTTCTTACTTTGGTCGATCAGTCAACCTGCCCTCCCCTTTATCAGTCTTAAGCGAACTCTTTCCCGACTGGCATCTTAGAATAAAGGAATATAAACTCTTCCAGATCCGGAATTTGCAACATCAAGAATAGAAGTAGAAGCATGCTATGCTAGCATAGAATAGAAGTCCCGAGTGAAAACGACTTTCCTTAGGATGAGCTTTTAGGGCACAGTAGAAAGAGCTTATTCGTCGATAACAAGCCTTTCTTCATATCATAAAGGAATAGAACCGGAAAGCTTTGATGCGAGAAAAGTCAGTCCATCCGCACTATAAAGACAGACGGATTCTCTCTCTTCTGCGTATCGCTTTATATAAGCTCCAGTGAACCCAATGCAAGACAGAGGGATCCTATAATAAGACTGACTCCTTCTATTCTCTTTCCCAAAGTGGAATGCTTCTTTTATGCAATTAGCTTCCTGCCAAAACAACTAGTTCGATCCAACCCAGCGGACTTAGAGCCAGAAATGCGTACTTTCTGAATAAGCGTATCATGTTTAAAGAGTTCCAACCTATTCTAAGATTCTAAGAGCAGATTCGCCGTAAACAGATGACTCATTGTCTCTGTAAACCACTGATTCAAGGCCTAGTTGAATTACGGCTATTCTCACTATTCTTTCCATGTCTTTTTTCCTCTCCAGTGAACCGACTAAAAACGGAATAAAATCCAATCCAGAAAGTAATATCCACAAAGCTGACTGCCGGAAAGCTCTGACTCCCTACTTTCCTGAAACCAAAGCTTTATTCAAGCCAAGCTGACTAAAGCTAAGAGAACCACTTTCCCTCACAGCCTGAATGCATGCTTCCCGCTCCGAACCTGGATGACTTCATTTCCTGTGCCCTATTCACTCTCTTCCTTCTCATTCATTGATCTAAGACAACTCTTGCTTGAAAGGACAGTTGAATTAAGATTAATAAGGTGTTCTATGAGTCCTCAGAAAACAGAACTCCTAGTAGGCCACGAACTCCCTTTCAAGCTTTAACCGACCCGAATCAAATCCAGATGCCTCACCAGATAGTTCTCCTTTCATCTGTCCGATCATTCGACTAAGGCAGCCGATTCTATGCCACTAAAGCTTCATGCCATTGAAGACTGGTCCCGAAAGCGATTAGTAAGCGAACTAGGATCTGCAAGATTCGACTTTGATCCGCCTATGAACCTTGGTTCACGCTCTACGTATCTTATTCTTTCAAGCCCTCTTTCTTCTGTCCGAATTGCTTGCTTCCTTCCCTTCCTTTGCCAAAGAAAGGAATGAACCAAGTGCCATAGCCCCTTCTTTCCTACCTGAATCAAGGAAGCCAAACCCTCGTGCCAAAGAATGCGGAATGGAATGCCTTCTTCCTCTCCCTTTGGTCGAGCTAGTTTAATCTTCCTCTACCTCAAAACTCTTCATGCGTACTTGACTAAAAAGCTTTCGGCTAGGCTTTCAGCCTTCTCTTCTCTGATAGTTCATTCCATCTATGCTAAGTTTACTAGTTCCTGTATTCAACGTAAAGTAAACTCTTTCATCTCTTATTGCTCCAGCTCCTAAGGAATGAGATTAGCTTGATTACGCACCAGATTTACTTTTAGTTACTGAAAGCGCTGATGAACGATCTTCCTTATTTTAGGATGCAACTCGGATTCCTCCTTCACGGCTTGAAGCCGGATAGCTTGAAGCTTAAGGGCTCTCGGAATTCCCTTTCAAGCTTTCTCGAGTCACCCTAACGTAACGGCTAAGAGAACTTGGCTAACTTCGATCAATTCCACGACTTTCCATCCTTCTTGTGTTGTGAGAGTTTCAGATTAAGGGGATGCGAGTCATCAGTTCTTTCCTCCTAGTCTAGGCTTTAGGCCTGATAGTTCATTCTCGAGGATCACTGAACTTGGCTTACTTCTTACTGAATGCCGTACTTAGAGTTATCCCACTCGGGGTGAGCTCTTAGCGATTAGTCAGTCCGGGTCCAGCGAGTCTTGCACTTTCAGACCGGTCCTTCAAACAAAGGCTTAGTAAGCACAGATTCCCTATAAATAAAAATTTCCTATAAAGAAAGATTTCCTCTCTTCCCCAGAATTAGAATGCTTTCCTTAGCTAATACTGATTGATTCACCGCATCTTCTCGTTCATTACATTAGGAGATCTAACCAAGCACTCGAAATGCGACATTGACTAAAGAAGGTAGACAAAAAGGCAAACTAGAGAAAAAGCCAAGCTGACTGAATTGAATCTTTCAGTGGAATTGGGGCTTACCTTATATCATATCCTCTCTCTTTCAAGCACAGTTGAATGAAAATAGCGTCTTTTTATCTATTTAATAGATATTCCTATCTTAACGAGGGCTGCTTGCTCTGCTTCACCACCCCATAAGGCTAGGGACTGCACACTACAGAGATTTCTTCCCCTGCCTATGGGTTGGCAGAACGACCTGTGGATCAGATCGGTTTGGTTTTAGAGAGATAATTTCTCCGGGGCGAAGCACGGATCGGATCATCTTGAGTTTTGGTTCAAGAGAAAGTCTTTCTTCCCCGCCCGCCTTAAATCATGGGTATGGAGCCAGCCTCGCTTCACAGCGTGGGGGAAGATCGGTTGAGAATCCCCCGAGGGTTGGTGACCATACTAGCGGCATGCAGGCCTAATTTAACACCGTTTCACGGGTGACCCTCAATAACATAGCCGTCTTATCTGAACCCCTCTGGTATGGGAAAAATGCTTGCTTCACAGGTATTTCCCGAATGTAGGTGGGCTGTTAAGCCCCCCTACCGACAAGCTATCGCAGGGCGCTCGTCCAACGCCCACCAAGCAAGTTAACCATAACTCCAAGTCTTGTCTTGAAAACAACCTCTCTGTGCCGTTAGTGCAACATTTCTCTAGTGTACCTTTGGGGTAGTGGTAACGGGCTCCAGAGCATACCGGTATTCAGTTTCTCTTATCACCGTAGTAATTTCTGAACCAGTGATTTCTCAACCTGAACAAATAGATAAGACTAGGAAATGACCCCTCTTCAAGCGGGGGGAACACCCAGATAGACTTGCTTACCCCCTGCTAGGGAACCCGTGCTGGAGCAATGTAACTGGATTAGAAAAAGGATATATCTCTACTTAGCTATTGCTTGAAAGAGTAATTTATCTCCTTTCTTCTTTTTAGTAGGTGAAGCTGAGTGAACTCATACCCTTAGGGGGGGAATCACTGAACACAGACTAAATCGGTTCTTTTATCCGTTTTAACTACCCTCAGACCGGACCTGTAGCTCTGGTGTTAGAACTTGGGTTTAAGGCCTTCTATCGGCCTTAGCCGTTGGTTGAAAGAGTAAGCCAAGCCTTCTTTTTTTCAGAGTCAAGTAGACTACCTTTTCTGTTAGGAGCTAGAAGCTTAGAAGCAGCTAGGGGCTAGGAGCTAGGAGTTAGAGAGGAGGAGGGGGGAAGAAGTCACTCATATGAGTTGTTGTTACGGTTACGGTATGTAGTGCTCAACCGATAGGAACGAGTTACATACTTGGAACGAGAGGTTAGGGGGAACGCAGTAGCTCCACCGATAGGGGGAGGGATGTTTTGGACTCTACCGATAGTCACAGGTCCTTTAGGGAACGAGCTACATACTTTCAGTGAGAAGGAGATAGGTACGTAGCCTTGCGCACTAGGAGTTTGAAGATGCCCAGAGTACAGCGCAACTTAGACCTTAATGGACGAGAGGCTCTTTCTTATTCTCGAATCCCCTGCTCTTAGAGACTCGTACAAAGAAGAAAAGAAGTTCCATTTCCTGTGAGATGCCCAAAGACTCCCATGCCTTTCTTGGTTGGACCAACCAGATTTCCGACAAGTCTTTCTGTTAGAACAGGAAGCAGAACTACAAGTGAATCTTAATACGTCATGGACAGTTTAGCGCATTGGGTCACGTTTGTTACTCAAACCAACAGAGTTTTCTTCTTTTGTCTTATTATATTTTTTCTACAGGGGCTCTTCCTCATATATCTTTTTCTAGCCTTATTTATCCATCGAAAAGATCGAAAGGCACTCGAAAAGATTTCTGTATCTATGGGGGTTGATGTCCTATTCAAATATTCTTGGAGAGGAGTTGAACTCAAGATCAGTCACCCGACTGACCGTTCTAAGATACCTCCTACTCCGGGAAACCAGCCCCCTGCCCTGGAAGAAAAGGAAGTGCGTGAAACGGGAAAAAAAGATAGATGATAAATCCCCCCGGATGTAGTCGCGTAGTCTTTTTTTCTATGTCGCGCGAGGAACCGGGTTACCAAAGTCACGATCAGAAAGGTTGAAATCCAGATCATGAATCTGGAAAGCGCTGGTTCGATCCCAGCTCGTGACAAGGCCTAAGCTGAATGTTATCTTGATCACCGGCCAAGATTGGGTTGGAAGCCCAGGAACGTGCCGTTTAGACCCTATAAGGTCCCTTCCACCTACTTCCACTGACTTCGACTTTCTGCCCCTGGAAAGGCTGTCACAGCTTAAGGACTTCTGGTAGTCAACCCGTTTCAGGGCAAAAAGTGACTAAAGGAACTAAGAAGCTTTGAGTTGAAGGGGCTAGAGCAGCCACAATGAGCCAAGGAGCTAGTGAGCCCAATGAGCTGAGGATGTCCTTGAGTTAATGCAGTTCTTGAAGCTTTTGCTTTTTTCCTTTTAGGAGTGAGCAAGGCATATAGAAGGCATACATCAATAAACCAAGGGGGAACGTTAAGACAACTTTAAGAATCCTCTTAAAAAGGGCTTTAGGAAGGAGAACGTCATATAGAGTGCATCAAGCCATAAGCATGGGAGGCTTTATTAGCTCCCTTTAACACAACCAAATCCGCTTCCGTGTCCTCATGAGAGAGAAGCACGCGTTCTTGGACTACCAGCTGAATGAAAAAACCTGCGATGTTGGCATTCTTTGGTCTTTCTCCTAGAGATGCCCGCTTCGGTAAGTCGAAAACTGAAGGAAGGTGAAAGGCTAACCGCAACTTGAGCATATTCTATTAATTCCGGTTTCCAGAAGCATCATCTTAGAACATTGCAACGTGGGTCATATCGCAAAGCCGGAGCTTACAGCATTTACCATTAAAAGTAGGTATCGCACTTTCTCATCATTCGAATCCCTCTCCATCTGGCAAGGAGAAGGCATGGTACCTCGACCCAGCTGGGCAAGGGACTGCTATTGAAGAATAAGAACTCGTTGGGTTGCGTTAGACCGAACTCTATTCCTAAACTTCAACGGGATCCGGTAGCAGGTGCCCCAGACTTCTGCCTTTTCTTCTGATGTAGTCGGTTGTTTTTATCCGTGAACTACTAGGAGCATATTAATGAAGACTCCCGGGCAAAAAGAAGAATCCAAAGACGATACATTTAGTAACTCTACAGGTACCACCTGTCATTTCATTTCTGGATTTAGAAAGAGAACATCCGGCTATTCCTGTAGGTTGTTGACCAGATACCCCACCAATAATTAGCTAAGAGCCATAGCAAGAGATATAGCGTTGCCTTCCGGCTGAGTGAGCTCATAAACTGGCGAATCAATTCATTTGAAAGAGAAAGTCGGGTCTAGCTGATTTCCGAGTTGACCAATGATAGATAGGTAGGAATGGCAGGACCTAAACGAGCTAGGCTTCGTTAGCCTTAGCCAGTTCTCCCTATTCTTAATGCCGCTCGGGCTCCCGGTGATAGAGGGCTCTTGGAACAGATGATAGTTGATCTTACTCAAAGAATCTAAATATAGAGATATGCTTTATACCAGTATACAGCAAGAACAATGTCAGCCAATTAGCAAAGATCAAGCGAACTCACTCAACCGTACTAGACCAAAGACTGAACATTAACATACCTATAAAAAAAAGACCAGGCAAGAAGAATGTTCGCCTACCTGGCCTTGCTGTCATGTTCACTGCTACTGACATATGAGACATCCCTAGCCGCCCGTTTTATCCCATTCAAGCCAGCAAAGGTAGGGGACGAGAAAGGTAAAGAGAAGGGGCCGTCGTTGGTGCGTAACAGAGCTTTCCTATCGACGATCTTTCTCGGTGCATAAGCGAGGCTTAGCGGTCGAAGTTCCGCCAAGAAAGCCAATAGACTTTGAATAGCTTGTACGAAAGGACTTATGAAGAGGATTTTTATAGAGTATCCAATCCATATATAAATCTTGTATGCAAGTTGGCACTTATGAATATTATTGGATGGACAACCGATCTTTCCTGAGGTCCAGAGCCTCGATGGAACCCAATCAAATCAGGATGTGAACAAAGGCCACTGCTCAAACTCTTCGATATGCGCTAGCTAGGCAATAATTTACTGGTCTGAAGGACTCAGGGTCTCCTCGATGCCTTCTCGTATATGGTCGTTGTTCCTGGATGGAGATTGAAAGAAAAGGGGGAGCATGCTTTCGTAGTCAAGGAATGGACAACTACAGCCGTCCCGATTGAGATAGAAGATAGTGACGAAGCTATCTCACTCAAGTGAATTGGAAAAAGTTTGTTCGGTTATTCTACTCCTGCTGATGCTAAGGTTAGGCCGCGTTGGTTTAACTTAGCAACACAACAAAGTTCTGGACTTTATTTATCCCGTTGGAATTCTTTCCTCCCTAACCCTTTCTTTCCGGGCTTGCTCTATCCTATCACCCGTGGTTAGCTAGTTGCCTTCTACAGCGCTTATGGAGACAACAGCGGGTACATTAACTATGTCACTTCCTTCCCTTCTGCAGAACATGAGAATGAGTTCTTGATCAACCCGCTCTTTGGTCAGCTTGACCGAGAGGATACCTCTTCCTTTTCTCCAACTACGTAAAGTCAATGTCTTCTATAGATCTCTTCAATCCTCGAATCGGTCTATCGACACATACGAAAAAACATTCCTGGGGCCAGACTTGATAAAGGAGTGACCTTTCTCTTCGAAGGGATTCTAGTTCTTTTAAAGAGCTGCCCCTGTAGATTCGGAGTCAACGACTCGACTCAAATGGCTTGAGAATATTACATATTACCTTGTCCCCTTCTGCTGAACAGCAGGGGTAGTAGGGTCTGAAGGAGCTGGCAGGCCGGTATCTTAAGCACTAACGCATCTTCTCACACAGCCCAAAGTCAGCTACAGGAGGCTTTCCCTGAATGGCAAGGAAGTTAAATTGTTGATTCGGAGAATGCCCTGTGAGAAGGACAGGAAGAACCGGCTTTGGTTACAGTAGAAAAGAAAGAATTGTAAGTGGGAAAGCGAGAAGCGAGGAAGCAAGTAATCTATCTTTTTTAATAAAGGACTGAGGTCAAGAGCTTCCAAAGAGCAGATCGGCGTGATCCTCGTTCATACGGATTTTCCGCAGTAGGTGTAGTAGGGTAGCCTGAGGCCTTTAGCCCGGTTTCATTGAGGTGGGGTGAAGTCGTAACAAGGTAGCCGTAGGGGAACCTGTGGCTGGATGCTAAAAAGAAAAGAAAGAAGGTGAAGATGCAAAGGGTATAGCCCCTAAGTAAGAGTTATATAGGACGATAGGTGCATTTTCCTCTGGGAGGTATGGCTGAGTGGCTTAAGCCATTGGGGAGTACGGTCGCAAGACCGAAACTCAATATGAGAAAACGCTGGAGTAAGAAAGTCTTGGAGGCGAGATGAAAGAGCTGAATGTTCGGGTCACTGTCGAAGACACGGGTAGGAAGTGTAGGAGAAGAAAGTAGGGGTAAACGTTCGCCAACTACTCTACTATTAGCTCCGGACGAGATCAATGGGCTAGGGTGACTTCTAAAGACAGTTTCTCCCACTAAGATCAGATCTTAAGACAAGCCAGGGAATGGGCAGAAGGATAAGCGGATCCTAGTGAGATAGACCAGGTGAAGACATGATCCCAAGTAGAAGGGTCCAAAAACCCGACAAAATGAGTCAAGGGCTCTTACCGAGGAAAGAACTAGTAGAAAGAAAGGGTCCGAAGGAGGCAAGGAATCCCTATTAGAAATGGAATATCAGGTTGAGCCTGTAATAATGCTAATATGATGGCCGGTCATAGCATATCTCTATAAGAACGGTACGTATAGACTCAGTTGGCGCATACCACGTACGATGGGGATAGAGACTACAATTATCCACTCTGATAGATGAAAGACTTGGCAAGATGATCAAAGGCGGAGTGTACTACGGGAGAAAGAGATCTATATCTCGGCTGCTTAAAATGGGAACAGCGGCGAATAGGAAAATCAAAAAGAAATGAAACGTACCGCTCATTATGCTTTCCTCTTCCAACGAGTCTTCAATTCCAGCAGAACAGAATAGATTTTTACCCAAGGGATTTCCCTTTGATGATTCGTTATCTTATATAGTATAGGATGATACTTTAAGCCATTCCGATTCCGTCGTTGGTCACTAAAACTAAAGATGCGCCGGTCGGGCTGGTTTCCGCTTTCCTTATCTTAAGATTCTCACAACTAGCTATGCCAAAGTAAAAGCGTTGACCGGTTATGCCGGATTATCGCCATCTCAGAAGGTCAGGCCAGAGGGCAAGCAAGTTTATTCCGGGTACGAAACTACGACTACGCTATTCAAAGCATCTCTCTCTTAAACTATTCAATAAGGCTAGCTCTTCATCTCTTTCTCTCTCGCCTTAGCCTTAGTGCAATCAGTCCCTTCAATTTCACTTGCATAAACCTACCTTCCTTCTTCGCCTATAAATCGGTACCCTTGAGTCGAATGAGCTGCTTCATAACCATTTTATTTCAAGGAAGAACCGGGAATGCTTTAAGGCAGTCCTTTCTTTGACAGGGAGTCCCCTCTTTAGTTCGGGGTACGCAATGAGGTCGGGCTTTTATAAGAGCTCGGGGTTATAGAATCTTTCTTGCTCGACAGACCATATTCAGTAAGAGGATGGCGGAACCTTCCATTCAAGTCAAGGTGAGGCAGTTTATTCTTTACCTAATAAGAACCAATGGTTTAAGAATGGTTGATTCTCCGCACAGATCAAAAGACCCTGCCGAAGCTTTCAAAGCCATCTTTGCAGCTGGAAGGAAGGCTAGAATCTTCTTTCACAATCGCTTTCAAAAGCTTGTGTCAAAGTCCTCTCGTCTACCGATCTGGAACCCCTATGTTTACCGATCTCTCTCGTTCTACTTTAGCTACCCGTCCGATCACTTTCAGAGAATCTGTCCAGCTTTATGAATAGGAATTGGATGTTGATATGCCCGGGCACTCCAATGATTGTGCAGCTCTCTTCTATTAGCGACTAAGAGAAAAAAGGGCACACGGACCGTACTATATTGATGAGCCAGCCCTCTACACTATGGATTGTTGGGCCTCCGCCCTATAAATAAGAGGAAGGCAGTAGTGGAGTAACGGGGGATCCCTATGATCCCGAAGCGAAACAAGTCCTTATTTTGGTACAGTGGTGTAGCCCCGTCCTCTTTTAATTCCAAATTATTCGATCGCGTAGGCATTCTCTTTGGTAGGCCTTTCCTGACTCATCGCCTGGGACTTACTTTTTTTTCCGGGCCTGTTCATCAGGGGATCTTGCTAAGAGTTCCTATTCTCCTTCTATTTAGGCAAATTTCTGTTCGTGATGAAAGCGATTCCTATTCTTTTGCGGACCGGAAGGATTTTATGTTAAGACTAGATAAACATCTAAGAGTAGTAGAGTCTATTCCTTTCCGAAACTGTACGATTACGATGGTAGATTACTTACTCCGATCTACATCTCCTCGTGCTCGCCTATGGCTTATACCCTGACTGGAACGGGTTGAATCGGAAAGAGCGAACTCAGATCTTTCTTTTACTCAACAATATGCCTTTACCTTTAGGAGTGATCTGTTCATCTAACATGAAATGACATGTTTGTGATCGTCTCCCCAACTCGAAATCTCGTCTCGTAAGAGAAGCAAGGTCCACAGAAGGTTGGAAAGTAGTACGCTCCTTCCTCAATGGAAGTTAAAATGGGGCTGTTCTATCTATTTTATTTAAAACTACCAGAGGCAGAGGCGGATCTAAGGAGTCTTTACTTCTTCGAGCTTAAAAGCAGCTCCTTTAAAGACATCCATGCCACCCGCTTCTCTCTGGGCTTTTTCTCTTTTTCAGAGGGTCTTGCTCTCCTGCTCTTCCCCAGCTCTTATTCCTTAGCCGGCTTCGTTCAGCTGACCTTTCCCTTACAGGCTTTCTTTATAATGAAAGGGCCTAAGACTCAGGGGCGTGCGTGGGTCACATCAGTTTAGTTTGGTCTTAGCTTATCGTTAGGGTACTAAAATAAAAGGCTTGAAAGCCGGCTAGCTCGCACTTGAAATGTGCCAGGCTTCTATAACAAGGGCATTACGGGATTGAGAGCAAGTGGTACGATAAGACCTGCAAGAAGGCCCCGAGCTACGTATCTATCGCGGCTAAACATCACTGGAACGGAGCGGAGTTGAAGAGCGGTACTCCTTCTCTTGAAAACTAACTTCTTAAGGTTAGGAGATGCTCGCCCGTCTACCGGGATTGGAGAAAGAGAAGATCTCGACTAGGAGTGAGAGGGAATCTCTAGCGGATCTTTTCTAAGCCAGGAAGATGCCTCTGCTGAAGTATTGGGGTTTCAAACTGAGATTTGACTTTTTCTAGTAGGGATCGATGTGGGAAGGGCGCTTTCCACTATATGAGCTAGGAAAGCCCGTCTTTTGAATGAATTAACAAACCTTTTCCCTCCGTGGAGTGAGATCATCACGAGAAGGTTTTAGAAAACCCGGGATTTTCGCTTAAAGACCCGTAGACTCAGATAAAAATCGAATCGTTTTTTCCAGGCTTAAAAAGACGCGATTTACGAATGAACAAAGAAGAAGCGAAGCGGGGAAGCCTTATTCAATCAACTACAATAAGAAGAAGGACAGGCCTGCACCTAGGAAGAAATCCAAAACGTCGAGGTCTCGACGAGCCTATTATTTATATTACACAATTTGTTGTGGACATAGTCAACCTCCTACTAAGAGAGGGAGACCAATCCCCAGGAAAGGGAAAGGAAGGATCAATAGGAGAAGATATCCACGTCAAAGCAAGGAGCTTTTACTCTTGCTGTTAAAACAAAGGCAAAAGTTATTTTGGACTAAATACCGGTAGCAAGTCTTCTGTGGAGACTAGGAGTAGCACTAGTCTCAGGAGCTGCGTCGATAGAAGACAGAGAAGGAGCTGCACATTCATATGACTCTAGAAGAGCTCTTGAGAGCGCCTAGCATCAGCTACAGGAAGAGAAAGATCAAAGCGATAGGCCCCAGCTACTATTTCTATTAGTTCAAGCGCAATCACAACAGTAGAAGCGGTGGAAGAATAGGCGCAGGAATCCGCAGCTATTGAATCAGCTGTTAGAAAGGGACGAAGTGGCTTAGTTGAACATAGTGGGACGGAAGGTTCAGAGGCTTCCCGTCCCCGGATGGTGTAAGTCCTTCTCTTACTGTTGAAGAAAGCGAGAACGGATAGTACTAAACTGATAGAAGACTCCCACTTGTGGCTAATAGTCTATATTGTGGGGCACCTTTCAGGTTCTGGAGAAAGTTCATTCCTAGGCTAAGGAAAGGTGTGTAGGATCGGATGACTTTCCAAGAGAGCCCTACGGCAGTGGAATCGGCCGATAAAAGAAACCTTCGCTTTGGCTGGGAATCACAAGTGGCATAGAGATCCTTAGGAGTACGGAGCTGTTGTTACGATAGCCAGGAAAGGCAGGATTCCTTCCCACACAGAACGAACTCTACTAATGTCTCTTACTTATTCCTCCCCCTGGCCGAAGGTAAAATAAGGATCCGCTTTAAAGGGTAATAGACCGACCAGCCGGACGAGGACTGTGTTTTCGGGAACCAAGTGGCGCCTTAACTGTACCAATGAGCGGTACGGGGCTTCGGAGCGAGGGAAGAAAAAATGACTGAAATTACTTTTATGGCGAAAGCATTCCGTAAAAGGTGAGAAGAGTGCAGTGACCAAGGCCCGAAATAAAGAAGTAGGGCGTCCTCAGTACTTTGGCTTCAAAAGTTTAGCTACGCACCTCAGTCCTGACTCTTTCGAGTAAGCAAGCGCTACGCCCCTTTGAAGATGGCCCATATGGGGTTCCTACTTCGCCCGCTATAACTCTTCTTTTGCTGCCGGCCTTCGAGAGCCTTTTTGGTGCATCTAAGACTGAAAAGAGTGATGTGAAAGAATGGCACAGTCATTTCTCTTCTCGCTTTCTTTCCAGCACGGGGATTCGCCCGACGATCTTACCGCTAGCCAACATTTGATTTTTTATTAATAGGAATTTCTCTCTTCGTCTTGATGCCTGCTATCTTCCTAAACAGGATAGAAAGAAAGCCCCAACCTCTTCCTTCTTATACTAAGAGTCATATTCAAAGATATCCCCACACCGATAATGAATGCCCTATCCCTTTAGGGACTACCTGATAGGAATTCCTCTAGCGTCCCTGTATTGATAAGAGCGCATTATCTAACAGCTTTGAGACCGAGGCAGCCATCCTCTTGCCAATCCTAAACAAAAGAAAAGCCCTACCCACCTTCATTGGAAGAGTAAGGGGCATTTACCTATCAGTCCTAGTCCTAAGGCGCAATCGGAGCACTAAGCCCTTATACTTACAGCTTTACTCCGTTAATTAGACCTCCTTCCCCGGTGCCTGATGGTTATTTCGGATTATGTGCCTGAGTGGTCTCTTATAACTATTGATTCAACCTCCTCGGGCATTAACGTTGTCACTTCCTTTATTTGAAAATCAAATATAACAGAAGCAAAAAATTCATCATCCAACGCCACTGTTCCATGCAAGTAAGATTCGAGCACCCTCGATGTAGACTTGATTCTGCAATTCGATTAGTAGCTGCAGATTAGGGTGAGTGCCTATACCCGCGGGAGTCGCTGTATTTGCTAGAGCAAGGTTGTTCGCTAGCTCGAGCCAGGTGTGTGGTTCTTGAACATTACAATTAGAAAAGGTAAAATAATGGGAAAGAATTTCCGAACATTTATAGAGTAATGTTTGCGGGGAGTCCGTAGGATCCGGATTTTGAATCTGGAATCCTCTTTCTTCCCAATAGAGTTGCAGATTCGGCTCAAACTGCTCAATGCGGGCAATCTTTCTACCTATTTGTTTGGTTAAGTTGATCTTCGGGAAGGCCGAGCCCCCCTTCGGTCCTTCTTGTAGGTTAGGTTGTTACGGGAAAGGGCTTCGGTTGAGTTCTGTTTCGACGGCTTTAGTTTGGAGGATCTGAAAGACTTCTTCCGGTGCAAGCGATCTCATAGATGGATCACAGGGAATAACTCAAGATAGGAAAGCATTAATCGCCGGCAAACAAGCCTTCCCGTAGTCTTTCCGCGTCCCTTAGGCTATCTGTCCTGCTCCCCGAAAGAGGAAAGCAAACAAGCCACCAGCACTTCAATCAGTAAAGCTAGCCACTCAACTCGCTCTCTTCAAATGCCTTTTTTTTCACGTTCTCCATACTATAAGAGTGAATCACTTCCAACTGAATAAGATGGGATTGGAATCCCTTTTTGTAGAGTCTACCATGGCAAAATCATACCCAATGTGATAGGAGTACCTAGGCCCCTGGTTAGTAGTTGTTTAGCTCTATCTCCGGCCCGTAATATGGTTGAATCGCTAATTTTTTTTTGTTCATGGGCCTATTCTCTTTCTCCTTCCTCCCCGGACAATAGGCGAAGATGCTTTTCTATGCCCGAGGTAAGGCAAGAACATTGGCTATGAATCAATTGGTCCTTTGACCGGGGATACAGCTCTATATCCGAACGGAATGATGAACTAAACAAGGGCTATCTCGCCTCTAGTGGCTGATTCCCCACACCAATCCTGGAGAAGAGGAAGGACTCGATGTGAGGTGAGTTGACTGTAGGGCGCTGCTTGATGCAATTGGGTCAACTACGTTTAGTGAAGCGGAAGCTGAAGTTGAATATGTCACGACAGGCTCTTTACCATATTAATGTATATGTATCTTCTCATTTCGGCAGAAGTGAATAGGTTGGTAACTGGTTCGTCGTACGTTCCAATATCGACCTGCGGCGAAAGACAGGTAGGAGCGAATCAAACTTTCTTAACGGGTTCAAAAACACTTTGCTCAAGCTAAAGCAGCTCACCTGAATAAATAAAATTGGAAGAGATTTCGTATAGAAATTCCTGTCTAAGTGTGCGGAAATATAAACCCTTAAAACAATGAAGAGAATCGCTTTGCGAGTGTCCGCTCCAACATCTCCGGCAGGATAGGAGTCGAAGATATCAAGTCAGAAGGAACCGAAGCCCATAATAGGAAGGGTTAAATCTTGATCAAAAACCTCGTCACTTCAGCAGCGGGTAAAAAATAGAAGAGTAAGAAGTAGTCTTCCATACTCCCCTAACACCCGTGAGATTCAAAGTTTAAGGCGCTAACACTCGTTCTATTCGCCCTTGAACACTGAACCTTTCAAGCGCGGGGATGATGCCCTGACTATAACCTTTCTGAGCAGCTATTGAGCCTATCCTATTAGCTTCTTGCCCGCATCCCTTCGCCTTGATATTCTAATAGATCAGTCTTCTTCGCCAAGTAAGAACTTCTATAATAAGGTGAGCCCATGACTTAGTTGATTCGGATTTCTAATCAATATCAAAGTAAGCAACCTTTTCTAAGAGGCGGGGGCTTCCTAGCCCCAGGACTGAGACCGTACTCACCGACTGAAAGAACAAGGAAGCTACGCTCCACTAGAACACTGAAGCTTTCAAGCCCTAAGATAAGAAAGAGTCCCGTTCAACCTCCTTCCAAGATTGAGATATGGTTAAGATCACTATTGAGGTGAGCCTCCTTCTCCCTTTTTCCTAGTTATCCATCAAATCAAATGGCACTATCTTTCTATCAAGTTTCTATCTGTGAGCATGGTTGAGTAAGGTGAAAAGAGAAGTAGAGATTATAGCGGGCTTCCACCCGGTATCTCTTGTAGACACTTCTTCCTTCCCCAAGATTAAGCCGGTCAACACAAGAGGATTCATATCATGTGGCTCACATTCCGCGGTCGACTTCCCGGCGGAATGCTTTCACAGCTTTCTCGGACCGTGCGTGCTTTATAGGTTCGTGGAACTCTCGCTCGAGAAGTAAGTAAGCTCGAGGTTCCAATGGAGGACCAGATAACCAACTGGTGTATGATTTAGAGTTCAGTTCAGTCTCCTCTTCAATTGTTCGTTTGATAAAGATCCTGATCCGCCAGAGCCAAACCCGGTCAGTGCATCGAGCTGTTTTTTGGAATCATGAAATACTCGAACCGTGGCACCTAAGCCTTGTTGTGATAGGGGGCTTTCCGGTGGTTCAGTTGGCAAAGTCCTATCAGGGGCATTTGACTTTTATGGGTCGAGTACCATTCCAGGAAAAAAGCCTTCTTTCTCTCTCCGCGGTTGACTGCTTTTGTGGTGGCAGAAGCCCTGAACTGAAGGGAGGACAGATCCGAGGTTTTTATTCATTTAAATTCTCATTCGCTCGCTTTCGTTCTCAATAATTCATATATATAAATAAGTAGTTGTTCTCTATTCCACTTCGTATTGAAAGAAGGAGTCTGGAAGATCGGACCAAGAAGTATAAAGAAAGACTGAGCAAAGGTATGGCTCCCTTAACGCAGTTCCTTAGAGAGGCAATTCCCTCTCAACTGAATGATTGAACCAGGACGAATCAAACAAGGCCATGGGTCAACCCCAGCTGGCTCTCTCTGAGCCTGCGGGTTACTCAATGGTTTAAGAATCTAGGAAAGCACTTACTCTAAACCTTCCTTTGGTCTTAGGAGATGAATTAGCTCAGTAGCTTCCTTAAGCCATATCAAACCTACCAATAGCACAGATTGGAGTATTACCGGAGATCTCTAACCAATAGCACGGATTCAGCAAAGCATAGAAGTCCACACCCTCTCTCTTCCTCTCTTCTACTATAATCCTACAGCTATGAAATGCAGGATTTAGCTGGTTTAACTGTTCGACAAGGATTTACCCATCTTAGCCCCGAAAATAAAAGATTTTGCTGGAAGAAACGCCTCTGAAGGCGAATCCACTTGAGCCTGGTTTCATGCATTTAGATTAGGCCTACGGTTCAATCATTTACTCTCGGGGCTCTGAATGCAAAGAGTTTCCGCATTCTGGTTCTTTCTTTCAGTAGAGAGTTTGTTGACTGCGTAGGCTACGCCAAGGGTGCTACGAAATGAAGTGGCATTAGCCGGTGTAGACCCATCATGAAGAACAGGGTAGGAAGAGGTGTGCTGACTTCTTTGTCACCAGTCATTTGAGTGCGTTCAAGCAGCTCACGAATCTCTTTATGTTTGTTGAGATAGAAATAGAAAGAGACCAGCAGGCGTGGGAATCACCTCAACACCCAGCAAAGAAGGTTCAGTCCTGTGTTCCCACTTTCTGCCATCTAATGTAGTCTATTTCGGTCTGATTCGTATGTTTTTCTAATAAAAAATATATATCTTTAGTCTCCTGTGGTACCAGTCACCCTCGGTCCAAAAGGAGAGGCATACTCTGACTCCGCGGCTGAAGAGGTTGTACCAGATACTTGATTCTTAAGCTAAATAAGTTTGATGATCAGACTCTAAGACCTAGTTCCGGTTATAGGTACTACCCAACTAAGTAGAGAAAGGTCTTCTTCGGTCAAAGCCAACAAGTAGCTTCCAACGGCAATTTATGAGAACTCACTAGGTATTATCCGTCTTCTTTGCGAATGGGTGTAGTACTCCTTCATGTCTGACTTCCTGGACTACAGATACATACTTTACCTATTAGCTCTCTAAGAGGATGGAAAAAAGTAGAAGCTCCCAAGGGCACCTTGAGCGGCATCTTTGTGGGATATGATAACAGGATAAAAGGAAAGGCCCTACAACCTGTCGGTGCTCTCTGTCTCGAAACGAACGTTTTCGATTAGTAACATCGGCTTCTGAAAATAAAAAGGCAAGTTTGGGGCGGAATCACTCATGAGGGTCAGTTCTTGTGCCTTTCTTCTAGTACAATCTCGGGAAATCGTAGGTTTTGAACACACACTTTTTAAAGGGACATTACAAGGAGCTATAAAAGGCCTTTCTTCTATTCTAGTCCGGATATCTGCATACCATGCCGGCTGATCGGAAGCTACATTCTTCCATCGTACAGCAACAGTAGTTCCTTAGCTGCCATCCATAGCTACATTATTCAACTAGACTAGTAAATTCAACTAGCTACCCCATGTTCTAACATGAAGTCTGCAATGGCTGTATCCATGCCTTTAACGGGAACATGCGGATACATTAGCAACTGGAGCAACATCCTTCGACCCGAACCCTCACCCCGCAATGAGCTTAGAATAAAGAGGCTAATCCATCCCAGTGTTAGGCCGTATCCTGTCCTGTGTTAGAAAAGCAGTTTCACCTCCTTTTCTAACCGCGAAAGGCAGCTCTCTGGATGTAGATGGAGCCGTTCTCTACCTATGTATAGCCCTGGTAAGAGGGTATACAGGTTTGCCTAAAACGCTTGCTTACAGGTACTAGCATGGAATTACTTACTCACTCTCATTCCCAAGCTGGAAACAAGGGCAGGAGTAGACTCATTGGAGGATAGGGTTTGGCTTACGGATATAAGGTAGGGTAGAATGCTGACTATTACAAGGCATTGGTTTACTTGAGCTCTGGCTACGAGGGTAGACTTCCTTCCTCTATATCATATCCCCTGGGAATGAGTTAGTCGAAGAGGATTAGCTGGTAGAATGAGTCAATACTGGCTGGCAGGTTAGCGGGTACTACTACAAACCAAGCTGGATACAGCCAGGGGATAGCTGACTCGATAGCTCGTTCTCCTACTCCTATTTATCATCTTGAACTTCTCTAAAGTCTTCCTTCGGCTCCTCCAGCGCATGGTAACTTACGCTCTACAATAGCACGCTCTAGCTCTATCCCAGGTCAGATCTTTTCAGTCTTGAGGGAGAAAGAAAGTACGCTTATAAATCAGCATGCTCAGGACGGATCTAGCGCTAAGAAAGTAGGAAGGAGGTTTTCCAGCGATCTTGGGGCTGCCTTCCTGAAAGCATTTCCTAAATGCGAGAGGTTTGACAGATGACCGGCGGAATTGCATTCATTCATAGGTATCCTATCTCTCGGTTATAAAGAAGAAGTAAAATCCAGCTGATAAGTTATAATAACTAGTTTGAGGTTCCGGTTCTCGAGCAGGTGAGTTTGAAAAAGGCTCCTTCTCTTTTCGAGCTCGTTCTAGTTGCTTTTCCCTCTTTTTTGGTAAAATAAGAAAGTTCTTCTGTGTTTAAGGCAAAAGAGAAAGATATATCAGCTGTTCCTGTTGTAAGCTAAGCCCCTAACGATGGTAGTTGCAGTGGAGGTTTCAGTTATCCTGTTGTGAGAAATAAGTTGGAAAGCCTTTTTCTTGAAAAGAAGTCTTATCGGAATACACCAAGTGGGTGTCGAGGTCCGATAAGCAATTACCCCCGGAATGGAACATGCCGGACCTTGTTCAGACGGTGATGGGGGAGGAAGCGATTCACATGCCAGGCTTTCTGACGGATTCATACTATGATATAATGTTACATGGGTCGAATAGTTGGTTATGTCAGGATATTTTTAAGTTTCTTGATCTAATCAACTATGTCTTCTAGTTTTGTCATATGCATGCCAGAAAGATGCTATTTGCTGCTATTCCATCTATTTGTGCATTAAGTTCGAAGAATATGCTACCTCTGAACGGAAGGGCCCCCGTTATGTAGTTTTTTTTCGCTGAATAAATGAGAGAGAGAGGGCGGGTGGGTCTCTTCTCATTGGGCCCGCTAGGATTATTGAGTGGCGCACACCAGTGAGGTTTTATTTCCTTGTTGGGTGTAGCGGGTATCTCGATGTCAAGGCAGGGAATGGAATGTTTTGAGGCTAATAGGGCCTTTGGTGCCTTGCGAAGAGAAAGACCTTGAGTCTAAAACCATAGTATGGAAGGGGTCCAACGATCTTCTTTGGTTTGGCGCCTAGAGATGGGTTTGGGTGGAGGTGGAGTTTTGAAGGTTTTTCGGGGTGCCCTGGTTGTGATAAAAGGGAAGTTGATTAACGGTCTCTACCATCTTCAGGGAAGCACTATTCTTGGTAGTGCTAATGTGTCATCTACAGTAGATTCAGATGCTGCTTCTACCCAGTTATGGCATATGTGTATCGGGCATATGAGTGAGAGGGGCAAGGGGAAAGAGTGGGTGGCCCCTTACGCGCTTTTTTAGGAGGAGTCCCGTGTAGTTGGATGGAAGGGAAGGGACTGTCTTGTATCCGCTCTAATCCTTGACGCTCTTAATGTCCAGATAAAGGTTTCCGAGCTACTAAGAACCTAACAGAACTTTTAAAAAGAGAGTTTCTTTTTCACACAATTGTTTTTCGGTGGAGGGTGAAGACCTTATTGACCGATCGACTGAAAGAAGAGGAATTGAAATAGGTTCGACCAGCGAGAAAAGAAAGAAGAGTACTATGTCAGCGGAACAAAAACGGATTCGATCTACTTTCTATACTATACGAAATTTTTTCTTGTTCAGCAACAGAATCAGTAAGACAATCGGTCTTCCCTCTCCTGTCTTTGAGGAATTCCACGTGCAAGAGGGTCTACTCTCATTGTTGAGGTACCCCCGTTCACTCCGAGGCCATTCAACGGCCATTCCACGAGGTAAGCCCGCTAACCCCGAAAGTCATTGTCTCCTGGTTCGTTCTTCCTGTGGATTCCCTACCAATCTAAGTAAATAAGGGTTCTCGAACCCCGTCTCTCCCGCCATTGAGGTAAGCGCGGCTATCCCGATCTGGCTAACCATTCAAAGATTTCCCTCGGGTAATTTTTGGCAGGCGCTCGGAGAGCCCTGTGCTTTCCTGTATGTGAGGAAGGGGAGTTATTCTGTTTATGGAAATAAGAGGGATACCTTCAGTGCACGAACTGCCTTTTATTTATTTGGGGCACCTAATCTTCCGTATTTGTATTTAATGAGTACAAGGAATTATTATCGCTTAGCGCTTGTGCTAAGGATTGCTCTCTTCCCTTCTTCCTTACTCTAACAAGTAAGCAAGTTTCACTCCCTCTCCCTATGGTCGAGTGAGTCCCTACCTTTGGTCGAGCTAGTAAACTTCCTTGATGTGGAGTGGTACCGGGGGGTTGAAGCTCTTAGCTCAATGGCTGCTCCTTGCAGAAGGTTCTGAAAGAATTTTAGGTCCTATCTTTAGACTTCTTTAAGTAAGTTTCCTGCGCTGCTTTTCCCTTGAGTGAAGAACCGAAGTAATGAAAGCGTGCCGGTTCTGAAAGAAGGAGAGTGTTCTTTGACTGAGGATCAAGACAACAAAGGTTATGAAGGAAGTGCGTTTTCCGTGCTTTAGAATAGAAATTGGTAGAAACCCACGTACTCTTGATTCAAATCACTCTGTTTTCCCGTGGTTTTCATAGGAACTGGTAGAAGCGAAGGTAAAAAGCATTCATGAAGAAGCAGAGCACCAAGGGGAGTTACTTGCTCGACCGTTAGAGTAAGGCAACCGTTTAGGTTGTGTTAGAATGGGAGTTCCTGTGAAGGTGCCGAAGGTGAAGCAGCTTACGACGAGAGTGAAACACTAGGGCATCGAAGGTAGGTTACTTGCTCTTTAAGGAGAGGAACGGGGTAGCTCGACCAACAGGAGAGGGAGTTTACTCGTTAGAGCGAGGCGATTGGAATGAGGGTGCGCTCGAATGAAAGCTCTAGAGAGGAGGCACCAAAGGTTACGAAGTCAAAGAAATTATGCCATTCTTTTTCCATTTCCCCTAAAGGTTCTGAAAGAAAAGGGGAAGGAGAGGTGTCCTTATTGACTGGGGAAGAAAGGGAGGCAGGAACTGTTGAAAAGAGTCTATTTTACCGTGTTTTTCCATAGCAATGGTGCTTTCACCCGTAGGACTGTGTCACTTCACCATGTCACTTTTTGATTCGAAAGGGCATTAAGATGGTATAGCTCGAGGTGAAGAGCACCACCTTTCTTTCAGAACCTTTGGTGCCTTCCTTTCAGAACCTTTCTAGTAAGTAGCTACATTCCTTTCTTTTACTTCGTAACCTCTTGTCACTCTTTCCTTGCGATGCCTTCCTGAAGGTGAGGCTCCAAAGGGAGTTTACTTGCTCGACCGTAGGGAGAGGGGTGAGGCTTCTGTCTCAGCGACTCTTCCTTGCGGTTAGAAGGACTTTTTCTGTCTACTCTTCCCTATGGTATCTTTAGCCGCCCTTGAGTCTGCTTGCCCGCTCTGTGGAGGAGAGAAGCAACGCTTTACGACGACAAGGCACCGAAGGTGAGGCAGCGAAGTAACCGAAGGTGCGCGTTGGGATGCGAGTTCCAGGGAGTTAGGGAGCGCAGCTTATTGACTCCGTTATCAATAGTCGGACAAACAAGCAAAAAAGAGTTGTTTTATGAGCGAAATGACCCTTAATTGCTAGTAGTTTGTCCTTATCTGTTGCGCGGTAAAACCATGAAATATCTCATCACCTTCGGTGCCTTGCCTTCTCGTTGTCCTTGGCATCACTGCATGAAGCTATTGCTAACAGAGAGCGAGTGGCCCCTTGGAAGGAACACGAACGGAGGGGAAGCAGCTCTTCCTGTCTTCTTAATGTGGAGCTACGTGGTATGGGGGTGCTCCCCCATCCTCTAACCGTTTAAAGCAGCTTAAAGAGAAGAGCTAGTCGTTATACTCCTATCTCCTTACCTTCCTTGCGCTATAAGAGGAGTGAACGCTTCCTGGGAGGGAGCATGAATGGTGTGGAAGTGGTTGTTCTTTGCCTGCTGTTCCTGTTGTTTTAACATTACTTAACTCCTAGCAAGCTCGCACACTTCCTTGCGCTACATAGTGAGTGAGTGAAGGAGTTGGTTACTTTGTTGGTTGTTCCTCCCTCCTTTCTTTCAGAACCTACTACAGCCAAAGAAGCCTTTCTCCCTGTCTCCGAAAACGGACTGAGAGCTTTATTGAGCACGATAGAAAATTGCATTTATGGGGGGATATAAATACCTCTTAACGCCTGATCTCAGTGTAGCTTCTTCGCTTCTGAGGCACTTAAAAAAGATAAAAATGGAATTTTAAAGAGGAAGATTAAACTAGCTCGACCAAAGGGAGAGGAGACGGGAACTCTTTGACAAAAGGATGTTTTCCCGTGTTTTTTGGCGTGAAACGTGTTTTCACTAGTAAACCCTTGCTTTTTTTGAAACAAAATCCGTTTTCCGGGGATTTTTAATAGGAATCGGGGTTGTAGTAAGCGGGGAGTTTTACTTTTTTGTCGGGCTCCACAAAGCCTTTCGCCGACATCAATAACATTTCATATCTCACGAATTGGATTCGAACCAATCAAGCTACTTCCCTTTTAGTAGATCGTGAGTGGGTCTGTCGTCCTCCTAATTATAGTCCTCCTAAAATCAATAGCATTTCGTCGGAATACATCCTGTCTTTTCACCTTTGTAGTCCTATGCATAGTCAGTACTATAGCCCCAATCATGGCAACTAATAAAATAAGACTAGGAACCAAAAACCAGACGAAATAGTAGGTATAAAGTAAATTGCCCAATGTTTCCAAATTCGTCCAACTTTGCACCTTTCCGGCATAAACCGTATATCTCAGAGAGGTCGTATTTCTTTGGGTTGGTAGTAATGGAATGGTTTCATTATCTAAAATGAAGAACATTTCCCACCAAAGGATCAGTCCAATAATACCACTCACTGGTAAATAGCGCAATACTTCTTCGTGAATCTCCGCTATTTGAATATGGAACATCATAACAACGAATAGGAATGAAACGGCTATAGCTCCTATATGAACTACTGGGAAGATCATAGCGAAGAAGTCGAGACCTAACAAAAGAAGTAAACCTGAAGTGTCGCGAAAGACTGGAATGGGAAATAAAACGGAATGTACCGGATTTTTTGCACGTGCAACCATCAAACCAGAGACCAAAGCAGGGCTCGACAAAACGGAAAGTATCATGACTTATTAAGATTCACTTGTAGTTCCGCTTCTTGCTCTAACAGAAAGACTTTTCGGAAATCTGGTTGGTCCAACCAAGAAAGGCATGGGAGTCTTTGGGCGTATTTCATACGCA
>SKET01000609.1_pt1 | contig 28466 bp, 27 predicted proteins | sample 4841461 | NCBI WGS metagenome assembly SKET01 (sample SAMN11008802, study PRJNA524170) | human gut metagenome | biome: Human fecal sample; material: Feces; isolation source: fecal sample from pouch patient p5 | host: Homo sapiens | place: Israel: Tel-Aviv | collected 2014-02-13
GTTGAATGTTTGAACGCAAGTGCGGGCATTTTGGCTCGCACTCAGTGAGTTTTCAAAGGAACAGGCGCGGATCAGCGATTTGTAAAAAACGCTCTTAAAATCTGCGTGTTGGCCATCGCTTTATTATAAATATTGATTCTATCTTATTACTGCCCCATACAACAGAATACTACCTTCCAAATTACAATATATGATTCTGTATGATCAACCGAATTGACTGATACAAATAAGGCTTCAATTCATCAACTGAAACAGGCTCCCCAGTCAAAATAACATTATAGCAAGACCCTGCGACCATCTCGATGATCATATAGATCATAACTTCCGGATGATCAAATTCATGACCAGAATTCTTCAAAAGATCCATATAGATATCATAAATATTTCTCTGGGCATCATCGATCGGTTCTACCAAGGAATTCTTAAACATTCCCCAGCTTAGATGCTTTGAGATCAGTTTTAACAGAGTCGGATTAGCATTTAATGCTCCGATGACCTGGTCAACGATAAAGATCAGTTGGTCTTCAAAATGATCAATGGATTGTTTTTGAAGTTCCTGATAGGCGTGTTTAAATACTTCTGCAGATTTTTTGGCGATTAATTTATATCGGATGTCTAATTTATCTTTAAAATACAAATAAAAAGTACCCTTAGCAACGCCAGCTTCATTTACGATATCGGAGATGGAGGTCTTCTGGAATCCCTTTTCTGTAAACAGTTGGTATGCCGTATTCAAAAGGGCATCTTGTTTCTTTTTCTTATTTAATTCGACCTTTTTCATAGTAATTTCTCCTTTCATCTTCTTTAGTATAACGAAAAAATGACTAAAAGTCAAAAACTTTTAAGAAGTTTATTGACTTTTGGTCATTTTTGGTGTATACCATTATATAGATAAAAAATGACTATTCGTCATAAATGTAAATGGGAGGATGCTATGATACAATTTGCAAAGAAATTAGTACATCATCGAAAATTCATCGTCTTCCTGGCTTTCATTTTATTGATTCCATCAACCATTGGAATCGTGAAGACAAGGATCAATTATGACATCTTAAGTTACCTTCCAGACTCTTTGGAGACGGTGAAGGGGCAGGATATCATGGTAGATCAGTTTGGAGCCGGAGCCTATTCGATGATCATTGTCGAAGATATGAATCTTCATGACGTACAGAAATTAAAACAGAAACTAGAGAAAGTCAATCACGTTGATAAGATCATCTGGTATGATGACATCGCTGATTTAAGCGTTCCCAAAGAGATGCTTCCTGAGAAAGTAAGGAAAGTTTTCTTTAATAAGAACGCAACAATGATGATCGCAATGTTTAAAGAAACGACATCATCTGATAACACGATGGAAGCAGTCACACAGATGCGTAAGATCGTTGGAAAACAGTGTTTTATCAGTGGTATGTCAGGGGTAGTTACCGATATTAAGAACCTGGTTATGCAGGAGATTCCTATCTACGTAACGATCGCAGCAGTACTTTCTTTGATCGTATTATTTGCCACAATGGAATCCTTTGCCGTTGCCTTTTTATTCCTGTTAAGTATCGGAATGGCAATTCTTTATAACCTGGGAACGAATATTTTCTTAAGCGATGTGTCCTATCTTACAATGGCATTGACTGCGATCTTGCAGTTAGGAGTTACGATGGATTATTCGATTTTCCTTCTGCATAGTTATGAGAGTAATAAGATCAGATTTGAAGGTGACAAAGAACGTGCGATGGCACATGCGATTTCGAATACATTTAAGTCCATCACAGGAAGTTCCGTTACAACGGTTGCTGGATTCGCAGCACTGTGCTTTATGACATTTGCATTAGGAGCTAACTTAGGTATCGTTATGGCGAAAGGTGTTATTATCGGAGTTATCTGTTGTGTAACAGTTTTGCCATCATTGATCCTAATCTGTGATAAATTGATCGAGAAGACAAGACATCGTTCACTGATGCCAGATCTTACGAATGCATCACACTTTATCACAAAACATTATAAAACAACGATCGTAGTATTTTTGATTTTGCTATTCCCAGCAATTTATGGAAATAATCACACAGAGATTTACTATAATATTGATAAATCACTCCCACAAAGCTTACCGAGCAATGTGGCAAATAAGAAATTAAGTGATGAATTTGGAATGAGTAACATCCATATGGTCATGATCAAGAACGGCATGAGTCAGAAGGAATTAAGTAACATGCAGAAAGAGATCGATAAAGTCGACGGAGTTGAATGGTGTCTCGGAATGAACTCCGTGATCGGTTCTAGTATTCCATCCGATATGATTCCTTCTTCCATGAAAGAAATGTTGCAAAGTGATGAGTATGAGATGCAGTTTATCTGTTCAAATTACAAATCAGCAACCGAGAAAGTAAATAAACAGATCAACGAGATCAACAACATTGTGAAGAAATACAGTCCAGGTTCTATGGTCATTGGAGAAGCACCATTGATGAATGACTTGGAGACAGTAACCAATGTTGATCTTAGAAATGTAAATATCGCGTCGATCGCGGCAATCTTTGTGATCATTTTAATTGTATTTAAATCCATTTCCTTACCAGTGATCTTGGTAGCCGTGATCGAATTTGCGATCTGTGTCAATATGGCAGTTCCATATTACACAGGATTATCGCTGCCGTTTGTTGCAAGTATCGTTATCGGAACGATTCAGTTAGGTGCAACCGTTGACTACGCGATCCTGATGACAAGCCGTTATCAGAAAGAGCGTATAAATGGCAAGAAGAAAATGGAAGCGATCCGTATTGCACATGAAACATCCATGCAGTCTATCATTACAAGTGGATTAAGTTTCTTCGCAGCAACGATCGGTATTGCGATTTACTCAAATATTGATATGATCAGTGCGATCTGTACCTTACTTGCACGAGGAGCTGTGATCAGTACCGTTGCCGTAATCTTCATTCTGCCGGCAATGTTTATGATATTTGATAAATTGATCTGTAAAACAACCCTCAAGATGGGTCATTTAGAATAGGAGAGCGATTGTTATGAGAAAAAGAAGATTATCGAAAGCATTAGCAATGTTTCTCGCTGCAGCTCTTACAATTCCGGCAGCAGTACCGGTAGCAGCCAGCGAGTCCACTGCAGATAAAGAAGAAACCGTATACGTAAAAACAGATGCGAATGGAGAAGAGAAAACAGTTATTGTCAGTGACTGGTTAAAGAATTTCTCAGGTGAAGCAAAGATCAAAGATGCTACAGACCTGACAGACGTTGAGAATGTTAAAGGGAATGAGACATATAAACGAGGAAAAAAGGACAGTATTACATGGAATGCCAATGGAAAAGATATTTACTATCAGGGAACAAGTGACAAAAATCTGCCAGTATCCATGAAAGTCACATACTATCTGGATGGAAAAGAAATTTCACCAAAGAAATTGGTTGGTAAATCAGGAAAAGTAAAGATTCGTTATGAATATGAAAATCATTCCGCCGTAACCAAAACGATCAATGGAAAACAGACAACAGTCTATACACCATTTACAATGATCACAGCAGCGATCTTAAATACAGATAACTTCTCTAATGTCAAAGCAACAAACGGAAAAGTTATCTCCGATGGTAACAAACATATCGTTATCGGAGTTGCAATGCCAGGATTAGCAGACAGCTTAAACCTTAAGAATACAAGTATTGGGTCAAACTTCGATATTCCAGAAGATTTCGAGATCACAGCTGATGTAGAAGACTTCCAGATGACAGTCACAGCGACAGTTGCGAATTCCGATACATTATCAGAGTTTGGTTTAGATGATGCAGGAGATTTAAGTGAATTAACAGATTCCTTAAAGGACCTTGAAAATGCGACAGATAAGTTATGTGATGGTTCTGGAGATTTAGTAAAGGGAATTGAAAAATTAGTCACAGCCTCTGGAAAATTAAAATCAGGAACAAAACAGATCGCAGTCAGTTCCAAACAGTTAGCAACAGGACTTGACAAACTGGTCAATGGATCTACAACATTAAAGAATGGAACCAGTCAGTTAGCGAAAGGAACCAGTGCTTTACCATCATCTACAGAGAAGTTAGATAATGGAGTGAGACAGATTCTCAAAGAACTGCAGAATAGTACACCAAGCGAAAGTGATCAGGCAAAATTACAGTCTAACTTACAGAGTGCACAGACAGGAATCACAAAAGAATTAATGAATATTAAGACACAGACAGAAAGTGTTGGTGTGTCAGCGAAGACATTAGGTGCATTAGCAGAGTCTATTGGAGCATCAGCAACAGATGTTGGAGATCAGGCAGGAGCAATTGGAGAATTTATCAAGAATAATTATAGTTCTCTTACAGATGAGCAGAAAGCACAGCTTACAACGATTGCAGGTTCTTTAAAGACAGATGCAGAAAACTTAGGCGGTTATGCACAATCCGTAGGAGGTCAGGCAAAGAATTTAGGAACCTACGCAGGATCTATCGGAACAAGCTTGCAAGAAACACAGACAGACCTTCAGATCGTATCAGGATGCTTAACCCAGATTCAAAATCTGCTAACAAAGACAAAGACATCCACAGCACAGTTAGAATCTGCATTAAAACAGATCGCGGAAGGAACTGGGCAGTTAAAGACATCATCTAAGACACTGGCATCTTCCATCAAGAAGTTAGATGAAGGAGCTAAGACATTAAACAGTGGAACAAAAACAGCAGCAAATGGAGCGAAGAAATTAAGTAAAGGCGCAAAAACACTGGATAATGGAATGGGACAGATGACAACAGGAATTGCAACTCTGAAAAATGGAGCTGTTACCTTGAACAAAGGAATGTTAACTTTAGAAAAGACGGTATTGAGAAACTTGTCAATACGATCAATGATGATGCAAAAGAAATCTTAGACAGAGCTGATGCAGTGATGGATGAAGGAGAAAACTATCAGACATTTACGAAGAAGGCTAGTGGAACGAAGGGTAGTGTGAAGTTTATTATTGAGACGGAAGAACTGGAAAAATAAAAGTGCGTAGGATATAATGATGTGTGTTAGGACAGGAGTTTATTTGGCTCCTGTCTTTTTATATAACTGCATATTACAATTTTTTACAAAAAAGTAATTGACAATCAATAAAGATTTGGTAAAATACTTACATAACATGAATTTACATAAATTGTAATACAAGGAGAAAATATGAATAACAACGAGGGAAGTTTTAATGACGAAGAGTTAAGAAAAAGAGCAGCTAGCAATGAGGAATTAAATATACGCTTAACAAATAATTATGCCTTTCAAAAAATATTTAAAAATGAAGAAATTGTAAAAGGATTTTTAATGGCATTATTGCATTTGAAAGAAACAGATATTGAAACGTTAGAAGTTGCAGATCCATTTGTGGAAGGTGAAGTTAAAGAGGAAAAAGAGGGAATTTTAGATGTAAAGATGGTATTAAACGGTGGCAAAAAGATTAACATTGAAATGCAAAATACATATCAGGAAGATTGGGCAGAGCGAAGTTTATTTTATAATTGCAGAATGTTTACAGAAGGATTGAAAAAAGGGGAGTCATATTATGAACTTCCACCATGTATTCATGTAGGAATTCTTGATTTTAATTATCTAAAAAGTCCTGGATTTTATCATAGAATTTTATTGCAAGACGATAAAACAGGTGAATTGTACAGTAGTAAATTTCAATTCCATGTGATAGAATTAAGTAAATTAAAAAGTACAAAAGGAAAGGCAAGGAAGCAAGAATTATATCGATGGGCAAAATTAATTTCAGCCAGTACTTGGGAAGAAGTCAGAGAAGAATCTGAAGGAAATCATTACATGGAAAAGGTGAGGGATGAAATGATTAAGATGAGTCGAGATGAGAGTGAAAGATATTTATATCTGAGAGAACAAATGGCAATCAGGGATAAGGAAAGCCAGTTGCGAAGCGCGGAAAATCGTGGGAGACGAGAAGGAAGAGAAGAAGGAAGAAAAGAAGGAAGAAAACAGGGAGAAATTTTAAAATTAATAACGATGGTAAAGAAAAAGATTGAAAATGGCGATTCTATAGCGAAGATAGCAGATGATTTGTTAGAAGATGCAGATGTGATTGAGAAAATCTATGATATCGTAAAGGAAAATCCAGAGAAGACCAGAGAGGAAATTTGGGATTCTTTAATGAACGCTACAATGATTGAGATGTAACAGCCAGAAAGAATATGAGAAATCTGATCAATTCAGATGCAAACGAAGTAACAAAAGTATTTAGTACCCTGTTGTAAGAGGTGAGAATGATGAGAGCATATTCAGATGTCTATCTAGGAGACGTAGTAGAAAATCAAGGAAAATTGTTTGATTATGTAGCAAATACTTATCCAGATAAGGATACAGAAGACTTTATCAACGCATATATGACAAGTAAAACAAGACAAAGCATAGATCAAGCAAAAGCCTATGTAAATACAATGGATGCCAAAGAATTATGGGAATATTTTAAAGAAACAGAGCATTATTCTTTGAAGCAAGGAAAAGCAATGGAAGGTTTTATACCAAATTGGATTGGAGAATTCTATGCATATTATCAATGGTATTACAATATACCAAGTGCGGAAGTAAATCAGAAAATTAATGTAGATTTTCTAAAAAAAGCATATTACGGATGGCATGATCTGGATTTGGATTTAGCGGTTCAGAAAGTTGGAGAAATATAATGGAGATTATATGTTTTCATAATCCAGATGAGGAGAAGTCAGTTAAGCAATTGGTATGAATCTAAATTTATAGTAGATCATGTGAAATTTTCATCTATGGAACAGTTTATGGTATATGAGGGATTAGTTGCTAAGTTTTTACAGAATGAAGAATTAAAAAAGCAATCAAAGAGCATCCAGAAGCTGATAAAGAAGAGATTTATAAAATGTTAAAATAGAAAAATAAAATATGCGAATTTTCAACAAATCAAAAAATATAATCAGAAAATTCTTGACAAATAAAAAATCAACTCATATAATATAAACAAATATTTAACAAGTTAAAGTGATAAATCCGATGAACAAAAGTAAGTAGCTCATCAAACAGTCTTACAGAGAGTGACCGGTTGCTGGAAGGTCATAGATATGTGATAAGCGAATGGATTTGTGAGGAGCACAGAGAACTGTTTATGAAACTTAGTAACTGTCGCCGTTATCCCACGTTACGGGAACGAGATATAAAAGCTTTTTATTATCGAACAAAGCGGAGTATCTTAAGTGAGGAGAGATATTTTCTAAGATATTTTAACAAGAAGAGAAGATCAGAAGATATTTCTTGAATATGGGTGGCACCACGGTCTATCGTCCCTAGTAGTAGGAACGATGGGCCTTTTTTATTTCATAGGAAATTTCGATGAAATCCCCCAATATGAACAAAGTCACCATTCATGCAAAACGGTCCTATCTATAAATCATAGTATACAGATATATAAACTATGAAAAATGAAACCACGGCGATAAATTTTGATCAGGAGGCAGATATGTTATATCCGACATTAAACAAAGTTGAAGAACTATTAAAAGAATATCAGATGGTACCTGTATTTTACGAAGTACTGGCAGATTATATGACACCGATCCGTATGTTCCAGGCACTGAGAAAAGAAGGAACGCCATGTTTCATGCTTGAGAGTGTGGAAAATAAAGACCAGTGGGGAAGATATTCCTTTATCGGGATCAATCCTAAGTCAGAGATCAAGATTTCAGGAAAAGAATTAGAAGTTGATGGAGTAAAGCAGGAAGAAGAATTCAAGATGAGTTACCTAAGTGATCTGATCGAGAAATATAAATCTCCAGTTATGGAAGATTATCCAAAATTAACTGGAGGATTGATCGGATATTTTGGATATGACATGATCCGTCAGGTGGAAAAGAAATTAACAAATGTACCAGAAGATGATCTGAAGATGCCAGAATGCCACTTATGCATGTACGATGAGATCATTGTATTCGATCATTTAGCAAACAAAGCTGTGATCATCCAGAACATCCACAAAGGTGATAATATCAAACAAAAATATGAAGAATTAGAAGATAAAGCAGAATTGATCCTTCACAAGATGGAACGTCCGGTATCACTTTCCAAAGACAGATTTACACCTGCGAAGGCAGAAGTAACATCGAATCTTACAAAAGAACAATACGAAGCGAACGTAAAGAAAGCCAAAGAATATATCAAAAACGGTGACATTTTCCAGGTGGTCTTATCCCAGAGATTTGAGGTAGAGACAGATGTTGATCCATTTGATGTCTATCGATGCTTAAGAACATCAAACCCATCTCCATACCTTTACTTCTTTGATTTCATTGACTATCAGGTGGTTGGAGCTTCACCAGAGAAGTTAGTCAGTGTCTTAAATGGAATTGTAGCAACCAAACCGATCGCAGGAACGGTTCCAAGAGGAAAGACAAAAGAAGATGATGATATGTTGGTAAGACAGTTAGTCAATGATCCAAAGGAAAGAGCAGAACATACGATGTTAGTCGATCTTGGAAGAAATGATGTCGGAAAAGTCAGTAAGTTTGGAACTGTAGAAGTAAAAAACTTTATGACCGTTGAAAAATATTCCAAAGTTACACATTTAGTTAGTGATGTACAGGGAGAATTAAGAGATGATGAAAATCCGATCAACGCACTGATGAGTGTTCTTCCGGCAGGAACATTATCCGGAGCACCAAAAGTAAGGGCCATGGAGATCATTGATGAGCTGGAAAATAAAAAACGAGGTGTTTACGGTGGAACCGTTGGATATCTTGGATTTGATGGAAATATTGATACCTGTATTGCAATCCGGACCGTCGTATTTAAAGATGGAAAAGGATATGTGCAGGCAGGAGCAGGAATCGTCAATGACTCTGTTCCAGAGAAAGAATTTATGGAGACAAAGAATAAAGCATTAGCCGTTGTAAATGCAGTGAAGGAGGCAGCAAGGTTATGATTTTAATGATAGATAATTACGATTCATTTACCTATAACGTATATCAGTACATTGGATCTTTGTATCCACAGATTCAGGTTGTAAGAAACGATGAAATAATGATTGATGAGATCAGAAACTTACAAAATCTAGAAGCACTTGTTATCTCACCAGGACCTGGATATCCAGACAGTGCAGGGATTTCAAAAGAGGCAATTAAAACATTCGGAAAAGAAATCCCAGTCTTGGGAATCTGTCTGGGACATCAGGCGATCGGAGAAGTATATGGCGGAAAAGTCGTTCCAGCAAAAGAATTGATGCATGGAAAAATGAGTGAGATCACAATCAATAACAAGAATCCTTTATTTGAAGGATTAGAAGATAAAATATATGCAGCAAGATATCATTCACTGATCATCGACGATGAGACATTTCCAGAAGATTTAAAAGTTATCGGAAGAGATGAAAAAGGACAGATCATGGCAGTATGTCATAAAGAATATCCAGTCTATGGAATTCAGTTCCATCCAGAATCGATCTTAACTGAAATGGGAATGAGGATCTTAGAAAACTTTTTAACAAACATCGCAGGAATCAGACTTGGAAATTCTAAAAAGGAGGAAACTATGAGCGCAGTCAATCAGGAAACATTAAAACCATTTTTAACAAAGATCGTGGAAGGAAATCATTTAACAGAAGAAGAAGCTTATAAGGCCATGGACTGCATCATGTCTGGAAATGCGACAGATGCTCAGATGGGAAGTTTCCTGACGGGTCTTCGTATGAATCATGAAACACCAGAAGAGATCACAGGATTTGCTAAAGTTATGAGAGCAAAAGCAGCAATCGTGCCAGAAGAAACAGAAGCGATTGATATCGTAGGAACTGGAGGAGACCTTGCAAACAGCTTTAATATTTCCACAACATCTGCATTTGTCGTTGCAGCAGCAGGAGCAAAAGTTGCGAAACATGGAAATAGAAGTGTATCCTCAAAGAGCGGGGCAGCCGATGTTCTAGAAGCATTAGGAGCAAAAATTGGATTAACACCAGAAGAAAGCAAAAAATGTTTGGATGAGGTTGGAGCAGCCTTCTTATTTGCGCAGACACATCACGGGTCTATGAAATATGCCGGACCAGTCAGAGCACAGCTTGGGGTAAGATCTGTATTTAATATCTTAGGACCTTTAGCAAACCCAGCAATGACAAACTACATCGTTCTCGGTGTTTATGAAAAAGAGCTAGTTCGTCCGATGGCAGATGTTATGAAGAATCTTGGAGTTAAAAGGGCCCTGATCGTATATGGAGACGACGGATTAGATGAAATCTCAATCTCATCCACAACAAGTGTCTGTGAGATCAATGGAGATGAGATCAAAGAATATACGATCGATCCAGAAGAATTAGGATTAACACTTGCCAAGAAAGAAGATATTGTTGGTGGAACAGCAGATGAAAATGCGATCATTACAAAAGATATCCTAACTGGAAAAGAACAGGGAGCAAAACGAGACATCGTTTTATTAAATGCAGGAGCAGCCCTTTATACGATCGGAAAAGCAGAGACGATCAAAGATGGAGTGAAACTGGCAGCCGAGATGATCGATTCTGGAAAGGCAAATGAGAAATTAGAACAGTTTATTGCATACACAAATGTAAAATAAATGAGGTGGAACATGATCTTAGATGATATCGTAGAAAAAAGAAAAGAACAATTACAAAGAGAAAAAGACAATATCGAGCCGCAGGATATGAAAGAGATGGCATTAAATTCTAAGAATAAAAATCATGGATTTAAAGAGGCCTTAAAGAAATCTGGATTATCCGTGATCTCAGAAGTTAAAAAAGCGTCTCCATCCAAAGGTGTGATCGCAGAAGATTTTCGCCCAGTGGAGACAGCCATTGCCTATGAAAATGCAGGGGCAGCAGCCATTTCCTGCTTGACTGAAGAACATTATTTTAAAGGTGGCAGCAAATATTTTGCGGATATCAGAGCTAAGGTAGATATCCCAATGTTAAGAAAAGATTTTATTTTCGATGAATATCAGATTTATGAAGCAAAAGTCTTAGGAGCCGATGCAATCCTTCTGATCGCAGCAATTCTTTCTGAAGAAAAGATAAAGGAATTTTATGATCTGGCAAAAAGCTTAGAGATTGATTGTCTGGTAGAAGTTCATAACGAAAAAGAATTAAAGAAAGTCGTTGCATGTGGATGCGATATTATCGGAATCAATAATCGAAATTTAAAAACATTTGATGTTGATCTAAATACAACAAGTAAACTTGCTCCACTTATTCCATACGAAGCAGTATTAGTTTCCGAAAGTGGAATGAAGGATGAAAATGATATGAAAAATGTCAAAGAGCAAGGAGCCGATGCAGTTTTGATCGGTGAAACATTTATGAGATCCGATAACATCAAAGAAACAATGAAACAGTTACGGAGCTGCCTATGATACAAAATCAGATCAAAGAACAAAGTCTGAAAGTGAAGATGTGCGGCATGCGCAGAAAAGAAGATATCGCATATGCAAATGAAGTAAAACCAGATGCAATTGGATATATTTTCTTTTCAAAAAGCAAGCGTTATGTCACAGGCCAGCAGGCAAGAGAACTTGATCAAAACTTAGATCAAAAGATCTTAAGTGTCGGAGTATTCGTCAATGAAACAATTGAGAAAGTTACAGAAATCGCCAATGAAGTTCCATTAGACGTGATCCAGTTACATGGCGATGAAGATGTTATTTATATTGAACAGTTAAGACAGCAGACAGATAAAGAAATCTGGAAAGCGGTCAGAGTGAAAGATACAAAAGACATCAAGGAAGCCCAACAGCTTCCAGTTGATAAACTGTTACTGGATACATTTACAGAAGAAAAAGATATGTATGGAGGTACCGGAAAAGTAATGAATTACGACCTGATTCCAAAAGAAGGAATCAGAAAACCATTTTTCATTGCAGGCGGGCTTCACAGTAAAAATATAAAAGAAATCACAGAAAAAGTTCATCCATACGGGATCGACATTTCCAGTGGAATCGAAACGGATGGATACAAAGATTTGAAAAAAATGAAAGAAATCATGCAGATAACAGGAGGAAGACATGAATAAAATAGGAAGATTTGGAGAGTACGGTGGACAGTATGTACCAGAAATTGTAATGAACGCGGTAAACGAGTTAAATGAGGCTTATGAAACATACAAAAATGACCCAGAATTCTTAGCCCAATTACGTCAGTTATACAGAGATTACGCAAACCGTCCATCTCTTTTATACTACGCAGAGAAGATGACAAAAGATCTTGGAGGGGCAAAAGTATATTTAAAACGAGAAGATTTGAACCATACAGGTGCCCATAAGATCAACAATGTATTAGGTCAGATCTTACTTGCAAAGAGAATGGGGAAAAAAAGAATCATCGCAGAGACAGGTGCAGGACAGCACGGAGTTGCTACAGCGACTGTTGCAGCATTATTTGACATGGAATGTGTTGTATATATGGGAGCAGAAGACGTGGAACGCCAGAGTCTGAATGCATACCGTATGGAACTTCTTGGAGCGAAAGTTCATGCTGTAGAGAGTGGAACAAGAACTTTAAAAGATGCCATTAACGAGGCAATGAGAGACTGGGCTACAAATATTGAGACAACATTTTACTGCATCGGTTCTGTTATGGGACCTCATCCATATCCAACGATGGTTCGTGATTTCCAGAAGATCATCGGAGAAGAGACAAAAGAACAGATGAAAGAAATCGAAGGAAAACTTCCAGATGCTGTATTTGCTTGTGTAGGAGGCGGATCGAATGCAATGGGAATGTTTTATGACTTTATCCCAGATGAAAGTGTCAGACTGATCGGGGCAGAAGCAGCTGGAAGAGGGATCGATACGTTAGATCATGCAGCAACGATCGCAAAAGGAAGTAAAGGTATTTTTCATGGAATGAAGAGTTTGTTCTTACAGAACGAAGAAGGTCAGATCGATCCTGTATATTCTATTTCAGCAGGACTTGATTATCCGGGAATCGGACCAGAACATGCACATCTTCATGAAATCGGAAGAGCAGAATATGTGAGTATCACAGATGAACAGGCAGTCAAAGCCTTTGAATATTTATCCAAAACAGAAGGAGTGGTCCCAGCGATCGAATCATCTCATGCAGTTGCAGCGGCAATGGAGATCGTTCCAACAATGAGTAAAGACCAGTCAGTCGTTATCTGTCTGTCTGGCCGTGGAGACAAAGACGTTTATCAGGTAGCAAGATACAGAGGAGTGCAGTTAGATGAAAATTAGAGAGACATTTGAGAATAGAAAAAAGAATGGGCAAAAAGCATTAGTAACTTACATCGTATCTGGAGATTATGGGTACGAAACAACAAAAGAAAATATCAGAGCTATGGTAAAAGCAGGAGCAGATGTGATCGAGATCGGTATTCCATTCTCAGATCCGATCGCTGAGGGTGTTGTCATTCAGGAAGCCAGCCAGCATTCACTTGCAGGTGGTACAACACTAAAGGGAATCTTTCAGATGGTAAAAGAATTAAGAGAAGAGATCAAAGAAACACCATTTGTCATGATGATGTATCTCAATACGATCTATCGTTTTGGAACCGAAAGATTCTTTGATCTTTGTAATGAATGTGGGATTCAGGGTGTCATCGTGCCTGATATGCCATACGAAGAAAAAGACGAGATTCAGGGCGTGGCAACAGCTCACGGAGTTGACAATATCAGTCTTGTAACACCGACATCTCATGACCGTATCGCAATGATCGCAAAAGAAGCAGAAGGATTCTTATACTGTGTATCCTCCATCGGAGTTACAGGAACAAGAAGTGAATTTACAACAGATTTTGATGAATTCTTCGGTGTAATCAAGAAGAATGCAACAATTCCTTGTGCAGTGGGATTTGGTATTTCAGGACCAGAACAGGCAAAGAAAATGAGTACATACTGTGATGGTGTCATTGTCGGAAGTGCGATCGTCAAATTGATCAGTCAATATGGTAAAGAAAGTTCTGAAAAGGTTTATGAGTTTACAAAGAGTTTAAGAGATGTATTAGATGAATAAAATGATCGTCAAATGATATTAAGTGAAAATTACAGCAATCAGCAAGGGTTGTTGTAATTTTCTGCATTTTTTTGTAAAATAAAACTAATGGCAAAGAAAGGAAGAGACAGATCATGTTATCAAAAGAAGTAGTAGAATTATCGAAACAGCATTCTATTATCCGTGATATTTTCGAATATGGAATGAAGAGAGCAAAAGAAGTCGGAGCAGAAAATGTATTTGATTTCAGTATCGGGAATCCAAGTGTTCCAGCACCAAAAGAAATTGATGAGACAGCACTTCGCCTGTTAAAAACAGCAGATCCAGTGGATATTCATGGATATACAAGCAATGCTGGAGTACTGGAAGTAAGAGAAAACATTGCCAAGTCTTTAAATAAAAGATTTGATACAAATTATACAGCAGCGAATATTTTTATGACGATCGGAGCGGCAGCAGCCCTTGGTATTTGCTTTAAGACATTAGTTGATGGGCCAGAAGATGAAGTTATCACATTCGCACCACATTTCCCAGAATATGCAGTATATGCACAGGGAGCAGGATGCAGATTAAAGGTCATTTCTGCAGATACCAGAGCATTCCAGATTAATTTCGAAGAATTAGAAGAAACGATCAGTGAGCATACCAAAGCAATCTTGATCAACTCTCCAAACAACCCATCCGGAGTTGTTTATTCCAGAGAGACGATTGAGAAATTAGCTGCATTATTAGAGAAGAAACAAATAGAATATGGACACAGCATTTACATTATTTCCGATGAGCCATACAGAGAGATCGCGTATGATGGATTTGAAGTGCCATATGTTCCACATTTTTATGACAATACATTGGTTGCATATTCTTTCAGCAAATCATTATCTTTGCCGGGAGAACGTATCGGTTATATCGTAGCACCAAATGAAGCAGAAGATTTTGAACAGTTACTGCCAGCATTTATCGCATCTGCACGTTTACTTTCTTATGTTTGTGTGCCAACCTTATATCAGAAAGTCGTTGGAGAATGTGTAGATTTAACTTCCGACCTTTCAATCTATCAGAAGAACAAAGATTTATTCTATAATGCATTAGTGGATATGGGATATGAATGTGTAGAACCAGGTGGAGCTTTCTATTTATTCCCGAAAGCATTAGAAGAAGATGCCAATGCATTTTGTGAAAAGGCAAAAGAATATGATCTGTTGATCGTACCAGGGGACAGTTTTGGATGCCCAGGATATGTGCGTATTTCTTACTGTGTACCAACAGAACGTATCGAAAAAGCCCTTCCATTATTTAAGAAACTGATCGATGACTATCGCAAATAAGCCAATACAGATAAAGGAGACTTTCAATGAACAGCTGGAGAGACAATGTACGAAAAGTAGAACCTTACACACCGGGTGAACAGCCAAAAGAAGAAGGTGTGATCAAGTTAAATACAAATGAAAACCCTTATCCGCCATCCGATAAGATCAAGGAAGCGATGAGCGGGATCAAGAATCTGCGCAAATACCCTGATCCTGCAGCAACTAAATTGGTGGAAGCGATCGCTTCTTATCACGGATTTGATAAAGAAGAAGTATTTGTCGGAGTTGGATCTGATGATGTGCTTGCCGTTGCATTTATGACATTTTTTAACGGTAAGAAACCAATCTTCTTCCCAGATATCACATATTCTTTCTATCCTGTATGGGCAGAATTATTCGCAATTCCATACGAGAAGAAAGCAGTCAACGATGCATTTGAGATTCAGAAAGAAGATTATTATGCTGAAAATGGCGGGGTGGTATTCCCAAATCCTAATGCACCAACAGGCGCATTTTTATCTTTAGAGGTTGTGGAAGATATCATCAAACATAATCAGGATGTTGTTGTGATCGTTGATGAAGCCTATATTGATTTTGGTGGTGATACAGCGAAAGAACTGACAAGAAAATATGATAACGTTTTAGTCGTTCAGACATATTCCAAATCAAGATCTTTAGCAGGACTTCGTATCGGATATGCGATCGGTAATAAGGAATTGATCAAGGCAATGAATGATGTGAAATATTCCTACAACTCTTATACGATGAATGAGCCATCCATCGTTCTTGGAACAGCTGTCTTAGAAGATGAAGAATATTTCCAGGAGACAAGAAATAAGATCATTGATACAAGAGAATGGTTCCAGATTGAGATGAGAAAGATCGGATTTAGTTTTGCAGATTCCAAAGCAAACTTTATCTTTGCGACACATGAAAGCGTACCTGCCAAAGAGATTTTTGAAGCAGCGAAGAAAGCAAAGATTTATGTCCGTTATTTTGATCAGCCAAGAATCAATAATTATTTAAGGATTACGATCGGTACGAGAGAAGAAATGGAAACATTACTTGATTTCTTAAAAGAATTTACAGCAACAAAATAGAGATTGAATAAAAAAAGAAATTTTGAAAAATAAATTTCTTTTTTTATTGCAATCAACTGGAAAATATTGTATGATGATATGGAAATTATTTACATATGAAGGCGAGTGAGGGAAACAAATAAAATGGGGTTATGGCATGCGTTTTCATCCACAGAAAAGGAGAAGACCATGTTGAATGAGAAAGAATTTTATCAGTATGTAGAAGCGAATATTTTAAACTATCTTCCAGAGATGGAAGGAAAGAAAGTTATGGTGCAGAGGGTTAAGAGGAATAATCAGATATCGATGATGGGGTTGTCAATCGGAGAGACCAAGAATTATCTGGTACCAGTGTTGTATCTGGAGATATTTTATCGAAATTATTTAAGGGGACAGGAATTATCAGATACGATGAAAGATATCGCCAGAATTTATCGAGGACATCAGGTTGGATTTTATCTGGATGAGGATAAAGTTTCAGATTATGAGCATATTAAGAAGAACCTGTTTTATCGTGTGGTCAATTATGAGAAGAACAAAGAGATGTTAAAGTATACACCACACGAGCGGTTCTTAGATCTGGCAGTTACATATCGTTGGGCAGCATACCGGAATCATGACGGGATGGCAAGTGCATTAGTGAGGAACAAAGAGTTGCTGTTATGGGGTGTGACAAAGGAACAGATGATGAAGGATGCAAAGGAGAACACGGAGAAGATCTTTCCACCAGTGATGCGCAAGATTCAGTCTGTGATGCCAGTAAAGATCACGGATATGGAGATTCCATTATTTGTATTATCAAATGGAGATTATATGAATGGAGCATCCGTCATGCTTTATAAAGATCCACTGAGAGATTTCGCGAATTATATGGGATATGATCTTTATATTCTTCCAAGTAGTATTCATGAAGTGATCCTCTTACTGGATGATGAATACGTGCAAAGTTCGGAGGAACTACGAGAAATGGTTAGAGAGACAAACCGTATGGTTGTGGATCAGGAAGAAGTTTTATCAGATCACATATATCATTACGACAGAGAGAAAGATGAGATTAGAATTGCCAAGTAAGAATTTGTAACGTATAATAGTTCATTAAGAGATGGAAAATGGTATGAAAATTCAAGAATATACTAATTACATCAGGGAGTGAAAAAATTATGAAACGTTGGGAAATTTATCTGGATATTATCATGGAACTGTTGGTCATATTAGCAGGTGCATTGCTTTTGATCTTTGTATTACCAAAAGCAATCGTATTTTTATGGCCATTTGTAGCAGGATGGATTATTTCAATGATGGCCCACCCAGTGATCGAATATCTGGAGAAGAAGGTAAAATTACCGAAGAAGTTCGGTTCTGCGATCTTGATCGCGGCAGTTATCACAGGAATCATAGTGGTTCTTTATTTTGCAGTCAGAGGTATCGTACTGCAGGTCATCGGATTTATACAGGATGCACCAGATATCCGTCATGAGATCATGAGACAAGGAATGATCTTTCAGAAGAAGATAGAGCAATTTTTAAGTATTCTTCCACCATCTTTTGGAAAACAGTTTGATCAGTGGAGCGGATCGATCGGAGAGCTTTTCAAGAAAGCGGCATCTTCTGCAGGAGATTATGGGGTAGCACATGCAGGCGGTGTTGCAAAGGGTGTGACAAGCGGTCTGTTAGGGCTTGTTGTTATGTTATTTGCAGCTTATATGTTTTCACTGGAACGAGAAAAACTCATAGCATGGTATGAAAAATGTATTCCAGGATTTGTGAAGCATAAGATCAATGTATTTATGAAGAATTCGGTTGGGGTCTTGGTAAGTTACTGTCTTGCACAGTTAAAGATCATGATCGTGATCATAGCGATCCTCTGGATCGGATTTTTTATTGCAGGGATCGGACATTCTTTTATCTATTCGGTATTGGTAGGAATTGTCGATATATTTCCGATTCTTGGAACAGGAACTGTGATCATTCCATGGGCAATATTTAAGCTGATCACAGGAGATATCAAAACAGCAGTTATCTTACTGATCATTTATGCAATCTGTTTGGTATTGAAACAGGTCTTGCAGCCAAAGATGATGGGAGACAGTATGGGAATCTCAGCACTGACAACGATCTTTTTGATCTACGTTGGTCTGAAATTCGGAGGATTAGGAGGAATGTTATTAGCCCTGATCCTTGGAATGTTTGTGATCAATTTATACCGATTAGGAGTTTTTGATCGTAAGATCGCATTTTTTAAACGAAGATTTGAGATGCTCACGATCAACAGCGAGGAAGAAGAAAAGGAGAACAAGAAAGAATGAGTTATGCAGATCAGGTATTTATATCTATGTGCGAAGATATTTTAGAGAATGGAACTAGTACAGAGGGAGAGAAAGTCCGTCCGCACTGGCCAGATGGAGAGTCTGCCTATACGATCAAACAGTTTGGTGTTGTGAATCGTTACGATCTGTCCAAAGAATTTCCAGCACTGACTTTAAGAAAGACATATATTAAGTCAGCAATTGATGAATTATTATGGATCTGGCAGAAGAAATCAAATAATGTAAATGATCTGAAGAGTCATATCTGGGATGAATGGGCAGATGAAGATGGTTCGATCGGAAAGGCTTATGGATATCAGATGGGTGTAAAGCACCAATACAAAGAAGGAATGATGGATCAGGTAGATCGTGTGATCTATGATCTGAAACACAACCCATACAGTAGAAGGATCATGACAAATATTTATGTCCACCAAGATCTTCACGAGATGAATCTTTATCCATGTGCGTATAGTGTGACATTTAATGTAACAAAAAAATCAGGACATGATAAGCTCACATTGAATGCGATCTTGAACCAGCGTTCTCAGGATATTTTAGCAGCAAATAACTGGAATGTTGTACAGTATGCAGCATTAGTTTATATGATGGCACAAGTATGTGATATGGAACCAGGAGAGTTAGTTCATGTGATCGCAGATGCACATATTTATGATCGCCATATTCCGATCATCAAAGAGATGATCAAACGAGAGACATATCCTGCACCAAAAGTAACGCTTAATCCAGAAGTCAAAGATTTCTATGAATTCACAACAGATGACTTTAAGATCGAAGACTATCAGGCAGGAGAACAGATCAAAGATATTCCAATTGCAATATAAGAAGGAGAAGATAAGATGAATCTTATTGTAAATGCAGATAAGAACTGGGGAATTGGAAAGAACAATGAACTTTTAGTCCATATTCCAAATGATATGAAGATGTTTCGTCAGATGACAACAGGAAAAGTCGTTGTCATGGGAAGAAAAACATTAGAAAGCTTTCCAAATGGAATGCCGCTTCCAAAGAGAACGAATATTGTATTAACACATGATAAAGACTACGATGCAAAAGGAGCGATCGTAGTTGGAAGTAAAGAAGAATTGTTAGATGAGCTGGAAGAATATAAGGATGAAGATATTTTTATTATCGGTGGAGAAAGCATTTACCGCATGATGCTTCCTTATTGTGATACAGCTTATGTTACAAGAACAGACTTCGCATATGATGCAGATACTTATTTTCCAGATCTGGATGAGATGCCAGAGTGGAAACTTGTGAAAGAGAGTGAAGAAGAGACTTACTTTGATATTGAATATCAATTTCTTGTATATCAAAAATAATTCACTCTTTCAATGAATATTTTAAATTATAATTGCCCAGTGACCCATTCGCATTCGGATTCTCACGCAGCTGTACTAAGTTCGTGACAGGTCTTACGACCAGCCACTCACTAAGTGCAGGCGTGTTCATACGGTCACTGGGCAATTATGATTTAAAATATTCTTTATACAGGAGGATATTGAATTGTTGTTTTGAAATGCTTCAAGGTATGGAGTGTGGGGCTTTGGAATATATGTTATAATGAAACCGATTAAGATAAATGATTGAAGTTTTGGAAAGGATGAGAATAAATGAATCGATCAAAATTGAAATTAACTACGATACTTGCATTGACAGCATTTACAGTTGCTGTGATTCCAGTTTGTTTACAGAGAAAATCTGCGAATGCAGCTTCGAAATATACTTATAAAAAAGGCTTTACTTATGAGAAGATTTCTCCGAATATTGAAAAGAGGATCACGGGAAAATCTTATCGAAAGAATAAGAATGTTAAGTTGTCTGATTTAAGATATGTACAGGTTCTTCATTATGGTTTTGATGGGAAGGTAAAAGAGGGTGAGTTGATCGTTAACAAGAAGATCGCGAAGAAAACGGTCAAGGTCTTTTATGCTCTTTATCAGAAGAAATACAGAATTGAGAGAATGAGATTGATCGATGATTATGGTGCGAATGATGAGAAGTCTATGGCTGCAAATAATACCTCTGCGTTTAATTATCGTGTGATCAGTGGAACGACGAAACTTTCCAACCATTCTTATGGAATGGCTATCGATATCAATCCAAGGATCAATCCGTGGGTCAAAGGAAATAAGGTATCACCGGCAAATGGGAAGGTGTATAAACAGAGAAAGACGTCAAAATGTAAAGGAAAATATAAGAGATATATGATCCATAAGAATGACACAGCTTATAAGATCTTTAAGAAATATGGATTCAGCTGGGGTGGTGAGTGGAGAAGCTCTAAGGATTATCAGCATTTCGAAGTGAATAAATAGAAATGAATCAATATCCAACATTGTTTTTGTCATTAAAAGATGTGGATGGAACAACTTTTGAGAATGCATTTAATATGCTGAAATTTGTAATTTCGTCATTGTGCAGTCAGAATTCCTATTTAGAAACAGGAGAAAATATAAGAGAAAATGAAAAAGATATATTTTCAAGATTGAGAAGTCAAACAGCATCGATTACAGATATAAAGGGATCAATTGTAACGATTATGAATATGATGCAGAGTTATTATGAAAAGCCGGTGATTCTTTTGATCGATGAATATGATGTGCCGATTGCGAAGGCAAGTAATAATGGGTACTACAAAGAAATGTTAGAAGTTATAAAAGGCATGTTAAGTACAGCCTTAAAAGATAATTCCTCATTAAAGTTTGCAGTCATCACAGGATGCCTAAAGATTGCAAAAGAAAGTATTTTCACTGAAACAAATAACTTTGTATCAGATACGATTTCATCCACAAGATACAATGAATATTACGGATTTACACAACAGGATGTAGATAAGCTTTTAGCAGATGCGGAGGTTGAAGAGAAAGCGGAGCTGATCAAAGAATGGTACGATGGGTATAATTTTGGTGAGTTTGAAGTTTATTGTCCGTGGGATGTCATGAATTATCTAAGAGATCTTCAAAATGATCTGAATGCAAGACCAGTCAGCTATTGGAAGAATACCAGTGATAATGCGATCATTCGTTCATTTATTGATTATACGGGAGCTGCTATACGAAAAAAACTAGAAGTATTGATCGCAGGTGGAAGCATCTGCCAGAAAATAGAAGAAGACCTCACATATGATTATCTACATTCATCAGAAGATAATTTATGGAGTATTCTCTATCTTACGGGATATCTTACAAAAGTTGGAGAACGTGATAAGGATGGACAGATAGAATTAAGAATTCCAAACAAAGAAGTAAAAGAAATTTTCGAATCAACTGTAAGAAAATGGTTTGAAGACAGTGCAAGAGTTACGAATCGGAAAGATTTATTTGATGCAGTATGGAATAAAGATGCGGACAAGGTAACAAAAGAAATCAGCACATTACTGAGAATGACGATCAGTTATTATGATTACCGAGAAAATTTCTATCATGCATTTCTTGCAGGAATCTTTGCAGGAGCAGGTTATAGTGTAGAGTCGAATAGAGAGCATGGAGAAGGACGAAGTGATATTGTAATCTACAATGATGTAACAGGACAAGTTGCAGTATTTGAAGCAAAGTATTCAAGAAAATTAGAAGATTTGGAAAAAGACTGTCAAAAGGCGTTAGATCAGATCAACACAAAGATGTATGCAAAAGAGTTTGAAGATGCTTATGAGGAAGTATTGTGTTATGGAATTGCTTTTTATAAAAAGCGGTGTTTGGTGAAGAGTAAATAGAATAAGAAATGAAAAAAGCTCCACAAGGACGAACTTTGTGGGGCTTTTGTTGTATCTAAGATTTTAATTCAACTCCGCAATCCGGCTAACTCCAACATAGATCTCACTGATCTTATACCAAGTAGGGTAATCAACAATCCCTGTCTGTGGCAGTCCAAAAATATTCTGGAATTTCCGAACAGCATTCGCAGTAGATTCTCCATAAACACCATCCACAGCAATCGTAGGCAGAGAAGGATAATCCTTAGCAATCCGATTCAACTGTTGTTGTATTTGCCGAACCTTATCCCCGCTGCTTCCAATCGTCAGATCATATCCCGGCCAGGAAGAAGGAATTCCTGAAATCTGTTCGGCGGTATTGATGTACATACTCTCTCCATAATAATATCTCAAGATCTCAATCGGAGCATATCCCTGATCACCAAGATATTTTGAACCCCACTGCGTCATCCATTCGGGACAAGACACCTTCTTCCCATCACAATACTGCGTAAGGATCGGCTGTCTCACATTCGGACGAGACAGATAATCTGCAAAAATTTCATCAACGATCGTATTAATAGAATTATAAGTTGTCTTTCCAGGAATGAATTTATGATCATAAGCTGTAGAAGATGTGATCGTAAAATCATGCCCTTTATTTCTATACCATTCTGTATACACACGATTCAAAGTAAATGACATGATCGCAAGAATATTTGCTTCAAGCGTTGCCCTTGGCCAAGTGGAATAAATCTCACAGGCGGCAACATTTTTGATGTAATCTTTATAGCGAACATAATAATTCTGCGCAGTTTTATCACCGACAGGACCATCATGAACAATAATATATTCAGGGATCACAACCCTGCTTAAAACGATCTCACCACTTTCGTTGACAGGCTTGATCTCAGATTCCGCAATTTTTGGAGGGTAATTACCCCATAAGGTATGCGGACCGATCACGATCGGGTGTTCTTCTGTTGGAGTGTGGGTTTCTTCAGGAATCATGGAAACAGGCTGCAGGCCTTCCACACCAGAAAGAATCTGTGCACCTGAGATCGTGACAGGTTTATATTCATCAGAATGTATTTTTAGATTATATTCAGAATAAGGCTGATTTTCACTCGGAGACATGCTGTATTCCACGGGAGGAGCAGGAAGGTCAACGGCAGGTGTCTGCCCATTTTCATCAGTAGATACGGTTTCAAGAACAGAATCAGGATCACCAGTATAAGAAATCTCGATCGTAGCGTTAGGGATCGGGACGGCTCTCTGTCTTGAAGTTACCTGTATTTTTAACTGTCCATGATCGACAAGATTGTTAGTTTGTATTTCTGGCATAAAAATATCCTCGGAAGATCTTTTACTCTCACTATATGAGAAAATATGATATAATGTGCACAAGTAGTGTAAATAAAAACGTATGCTAAAGAAATAAAGGAGGCCGCTATGCAGAAAGATTTTATATATGAGAATTATCTAAAAATGCCAGATGATCTTGAATTTGAGCAGGCGATGAAGATTTACGAAGAACTGTTAGAAGAGAATCTTGAAGAAGATGAGATCTATGACAAGTTATGGGATCATGCACTTCATTGTATGATCGATTATGGAAGCCTCCGCGCACATTGGAAGATCACACCGAAGACAGACAGAAGCAATGATGATAGGACAGTGATGCACGATAGCGTGATCCATTCTTTAGATGAATTGGCAGCATATACAAAAGAGCATGGCAAAGAAGCAAAATGGAGAGAAGAACTTGGATATCAAAGAAAAAGAATCGGAGATTTTGCATGTTATGTTTCTTTGATCTATGGAGTATTTGCCAGATAAAACGATCAGTAAGGAGGACATTATAAGATGGCAAAGAAAGAACCAAAAACAAATGCAATGCGGATGCTTGAGAGAGCAAAGATCCCATTTGAAGTACATCGTTATGAATGTAAAGAATTTATTGATGGAATTACCATCGCAGATATGTTAAATGAACCATATGAAAGAGTATTTAAAACCCTCGTGACGGAAGGAAAAGGTGGAGGGTATTTTGTATTTGTCATTCCGATCGATCAGGAATTAGATCTTAAGAAAGCAGCGAAGGCAGCAGGTGAGAAGTCTGTGGAGATGATCCATGTCAAGGATATCAACAAGATCACAGGATATATCCGCGGTGGATGTACAGCAATCGGAATGAAGAAAGACTATCCAACAGTGCTTGATGAAAGTGCCAATGCACAGGAGAAGATCATTGTAAGCGGCGGTAAAAATGGAATCCAGATTGAACTTACAACCGAAGATTATTTAAAAGCCTGCAAGGGAAAAACGGCAGATATTACATTGAGGTAGGGAGTAGAAGTTATGATAGATGAAATCTTAAAATATAACAAAGAATTTGTAGAAGAAAAGAAGTATGAACAATATAAGACAAGCAAATATCCAGACAAGAAGATTGCGATCATCACTTGTATGGATACAAGACTGACAGAACTTTTGCCGGCAGCCCTTGGGATCAGGAATGGAGATGTGAAGATCATTAAGAATGCCGGTGGGGTAGTAAGTCATGCCTTCGGAAGTGTGGTACGAAGTGTTTTAGTCGGAATCTTTGAACTTGGGATTGAAGAAGTCATGGTCATTGGACACACTGACTGTGGAGTACAGCATATTAATAGTGATATGATGATAAAACATATGATGGATCGAGGAGTCGATGAGGAGAAGATTGAGCTGATCCGTCATTGTGGTATTGATTTTGATACATGGCTGGAAGGATTTGACTGTGTGGAAAGTTCTGTAAAAGATTCTGTGGAAATGTTGAGAAAACATCCATTGATTCCAAAAGATGTGAAGATATCTGGATATGTGATGGATTCTGTGACAGGAGAGCTTCATGTTGTAGAGCCATAGAACAACGGCAGTATTATAAATGAGAGGGATAAAAGGTATGAAAAAGATATGGAAGATCATGATCTTATGTATGATCTTTTGTTTTTTCTGTGCTGGATGCAGCAATGATGATGAAATGATCAGTGAAGATCATCCAAAACCAACGACAGAAAAAAGAACAGAGATCATCAAGCAAAAGACAACACAAAAAAAGAATGAAGTAACGGTTGATCAGGAACAATCAAAACAACAGGAAGATCGTATAAAGATTGCAATCGATGCAGGACACCAAAGGAAACAGATGAGTGAAAAAGAAGCGATCGGACCTGGTTCTGATAAGACAAAACCGATGGTATCCTCAGGAACCGAAGGTATTGTCACAAAACGAACAGAATATCAGGTGAATTTGGAAGTTTCGTTAAAGCTAAAAAGTGCATTGATCGCGAGAGGATATGACGTATATATGATCCGTGAGACGAATGATGTGTCACTCAGCAATAAAAAGCGTGCTCTTATGGCAAATGAAAGTGGTTCAGATATTTTATTAAGGATTCATTGCAATAGTGTAGATTCTCAGTCTGCAAATGGGGCGTTGACAATGAGTCCGACATTATCGAATCCATATTGCAGATCGATCGCGGCAGATAGTCAGGAACTTTCAGAATGTGTGGTAAGTACATTATGCAGAAGGACTGGGGCAGTGAACCGCGGTGTAACGCAGACAGATGAGATGACAGGGATCAACTGGAGTAAGATTCCAGTGACGATCGTTGAGATGGGATTTATGTCAAACCCAGAGGAAGACCAGAAGTTATCGGACAATCATTATCAATCAATGCTTGCAGAAGGAATTGCAGATGGTGTTGACCGGTATTACGAGAGAAGAGGAGAAGAGAACGAAGAAAAATGAATTATCGCGATCATCGTATCACTTGTGATCGCAGCACTTGTCATGGGATTAATGAAAGCGATGGCAGGAGCGGATATCAATTGGTTTCAGAGCTGTCAGATCGCAGGAATGAGATCTTTGGGATTAAGCCTAGGATGGATTCTTGGAATTTTAGGATTGTTTTTAGGAATGTATCAGTTCGCGATTCTGATCATTGTAGTTGGAGGAGTCCTTGGGATGATCTATATGATCGTTGCAATGATGAGCTATCCGAATACGAAGAAAGATATGATCGCGTATGTTGTGTTGATCACTATATTGGTCGCAACATTCATATCATATTTTGTTTTGAAAGAGTTTGTTTTATCATCACTGATCAACAATGGCGGGTCCACAACCAATTTTTTAAATAACATGATGTAAGTGTCAAAAGTATAAATTGCGTTTGTGCTTGCACAAATAAGCAATTTATACTTATTGACACGCCGAACAACGAGAACGGAATAAAATGGTGTGAACACACCATTTTATGGGAGTTCGAGGTGTTCGAGGATTGTGGAATTGCGTAGCAATGGAACAATCCGGGTACATCAGAGAGTGGCAAAATTTACTTTTGACACTCTCATCATAGTCTGATAGCCAAAAAAAGAATGGTAATACGTAAAATATTACCACTCTTTATCTTCGAATTCCGTATAATTTCATCAAAAATCTCCGAAATGGAATCAAATGCAGCCAGATATGTTCAAAAAACTCCCACCAAAAATCTCCAGGTGCGATCCATTTTCCTTTACGCTTTACCTTTGTAATGATCGCAAAAACCTGTTCTTTGTCAATCGGTCCTTCCATATCTACCTGTGCATCTCCGATAATAAACAGCTTTTCTTCCTTGTTGATATGATGAATCCGATGCATCACATACGCCTCATCTCTTCTCTGAAAAAACACCATATCCCCAGCTTTCAATTCTTCTTCTGGCTTCTTCATCAAAATATAGTCTCTTTGATGAATCAAAAACGGATTCATGCTGCTTCCGCTGATCATCATACTGACTTCTTTTCCCTCTTCTACCAGATCTTTCAATACCGGGATATAAACGTTATTTGCAATCTGTCTCATTCATCCAATACCAGTCCATGTTCATAAAGTGCCCCGACAAATCCTTCTACATCTGTCCTTGCTGTTTCTTCATCTACTTCAAATTCATCCATGATCTTATCAACCAATTCTTCTTTTGACTTCGATTCATCTAAATTCTTCCAAATAAATGCTGCCACTTCATTCAATGTGATCATTCCATTAAACTGCTGAGTTGCAGCCCCTGTTGGTACAAGAATTACTTCACCTGCGATATCACGAAGCATAAAATCTGTATTACGTTTCATATGCTATGGCCCTCTTTCTTATTTTTTTTATTTTTTCTTATTTTTATTTCTTTCCATGTATATGGATTGATCAACAATAACATTGGAAATAATTCCAGTCTTCCCGCTAACATATCAAAGATCATAACGATCTTGGAAAGATTCGAATACATTGAAAAGTTTCCAGTTGGTCCTACGATATTAAGCCCAGGACCAATATTATTCAATGTTGCAACAACTGCCGTAAAATTGCTTGTAAAATCGAAGTTATCAATAGAAATGATCAGTACAGAAAACATCAGTACAAATGCATATGCGATCATATAAACATTGATCCCTCGAATAACTTCATGTTCTACAATTCTTCCGTTGAATTTGACCTTACGTACCGTTCTTGGATGTAAGTATGAGAGCAGCTCTTTCTTGACGGTCTTTAACATAATGACCAATCTTGATACTTTCATACCACCACCGGTACTTCCGGCACATGCTCCTGAAAACATCAGCATTACCAGAATAAACTTTGAAAATTCCGGCCATTTATTAAAATCTGTTGATGCATATCCGGTTGTCGTGATCACTGTTCCTACTTGAAAAAGTGCATGGCGGAATGCCTGCTCGATCGTTGGAAATAAACTGTGTATATTATATGTGATCATTGCTACAGATGCACCAATAAATAATAAGTAATATTTTAATTCTTCATAATGGATCGCATCTTTGAACTTCTTGATCAAAATAAAATAATATACATTAAAATTTACTCCAAATAAGATCATAAAGATCGCGATCAAATATTGTATGTATGGTGAGTAAGATGCACACCCTGAATTCAATATCGAGAATCCACCAGTTCCAGCAGTACCGAATGCAAGTAACAGCGAATCAAATAATGGAAGCTTTCCTAAAAGCAACAATACTACCATCACAATAGTCATAAAAATATAAATCTTATATAAGAT
>SKET01000610.1_pt1 | contig 28446 bp, 5 predicted proteins | sample 4841461 | NCBI WGS metagenome assembly SKET01 (sample SAMN11008802, study PRJNA524170) | human gut metagenome | biome: Human fecal sample; material: Feces; isolation source: fecal sample from pouch patient p5 | host: Homo sapiens | place: Israel: Tel-Aviv | collected 2014-02-13
TTAATAAGTTTTATGGTGATGGGAGAAGCTACAATTGCTGCACCGCTGCCACAATGGGCGAACGCCCCAGCGGTAACGCCAGTTGCCCGATTATCTTTACAGGAAAGTATATTACGCGCCTTTGCGCGAAATCCCGACGTCACTCAACAGGCGGCGCAGATAGGCATTGGCGAAGCGCAAATTGATGAAGCCAAAAGTGCCTGGTATCCGCACGTTGGATTAACCGGCAACGCGGGGCCGTCCCGACAAACGGACTCCAGCGGCAGGCTTGATAACAACGTTTCGTATGGCATAACCCTGACACAGCTGGTGTATGACTTTGGTAAAACAAACAACGATATCAATCTGCAAACTGCCGCCCGTGACAGCTACCGCTTTAAATTGATGGCAACCTTAACCGATGTTGCAGAGAAAACGGCGACTGCCTATATGGAAGTCAGTCGTTATCAGGCTTTGTGCGATGCGGCTCAACGCAATATTCACTCGCTGGAAAACGTCTACAACATGGCGGCATTGCGCGCTAACGCTGGCCTGAACTCATCGTCGGATGAATTACAAGCCCAGACGCGTATTGCCGGAATGCGCTCAACGCTGGAGCAATATCAGGCGCAGATGGCGAGCGCCAAAGCGCAACTGGCGGTGCTCACTGGCGTACAGCCGGAGGCGATAGCCGCGCCACCTGCTGAATTAGCCGAGCAGCCGGTGTCGCTGAAAAATATTGATTACCAGTCCATCCCGCTGGTGCTGGCGGCAGAAAACTTACGCCAGTCAGCACAGTACGGCGTGGAAAAAACGAAAGCGCAATACTGGCCAACGCTGAGTATTCAGGGGGGCAAAACGCGCTACCAGACCAGCGACCGCTCGTATTGGGATGATCAGCTACAACTGAACGTTAACGCGCCGCTGTATCAGGGCGGCGCGGTTTCTGCCCAGGTGCAACAGGCCGAAGGGCAACAAAAAATCTCTGCCTCGCAGGTCGAACAGGCAAAACTGGATGTGCTGCAACGAGCGTCTGTGGCATATGCCAACTGGACAGGCGCACGGGGTCGCGAAGAAGCCGGTTTAGCACAATCCGAAAGTGCGCACAAAACGCGAGATGTGTACCAAAATGAATATAAATTGGGCAAACGCAGTCTGAATGATCTATTAACCGTCGAGCAAGATGTCTTTCAGGCGCAATCGGCTGAAATAAATGCCAATTATGATGGCTGGGTCGCCGCCGTAAATTATGCCGCTGCGGTGAATAACCTTATTCCATTAGCGGGAATTAAACAGGGCTTATACAACGACTTACCCGACTTGAAATAATCCTGCCATTATTAATATCAGGTATGCCTCGTTGTTAAGTGATTACCTTTGTCTTATTTAGATAAATGGACTCGCTAAGGATGTGCGCCATTTATCAGGAATGCCATTATGAGCCTGATTATTGATGTTATTTCGCGTAAAACATCCGTCAAACAAACGCTGATTAATCCTGGCGACGTCACGGTTGTTATTTATGAGCCTTCCGTGGTGCAGGTTCATGCTCAGGCCTCTGCCGTTGCGCGTTACGTCCGTGAAGGAAATGACCTGCTGATCTATATGCAGGACGGCACGGTGATCCGCTGCAACGGTTATTTCCTGCAAGCGGCGAATACCGCTGAACAATCGGAACTGGTGTTTGCCGATGGACAACAGCTCACCCACGTCACCTTTGCCGATACTGCTGCGGGTGGATTAGCCCCCGTAGAACTGACTGCCCAGACCACCGCGATTGAAAGCATTGCGCCATTTCTTGATACCGTTGCTCAGACCAGCACCTTCCCGTGGGGATGGCTGGCGGGGGCGGCGGTAGGCGGTGGCGCGCTTGGTGCACTGCTGGCAAGCGGTGGCGATGGCGACTCGAAAACGGAAGTGATTAATAACCCTACGCCACCCGCTGAGCCTGGCAACGCCACTCCATCATTTTTAGTTACCGATAATCAGGGCGATCAGCGCGGCATTCTCGCCACCAATGACATCACCGATGATACCACGCCAACCTTTAGCGGCAGCGGGCAGGCGGGGGCGACTATTCAGATTAAAGACAGTAACGGCAATACTATTGCCAGTACTCAGGTAGACAACAACGGTCACTGGAGTGTCTCGTTACCCACGCAAAGTGCAGGTGAACATACCTGGTCAGTGGTGCAAATTGTCGGCAGTACCATCACTGACGCCGGTTCGATAACGTTAACCATCGACAATAGTCAGGCCAGCGTGCAGGTTGCCACCACCGCAGGCGATAACATTATTAACGCCAGCGAACAGGCCGCCGGGTTTACGCTTTCTGGTACCAGTAGCCATCTGGCGCAGGGAACAGAACTCACCGTTACGCTAAACGGCAAAACCTACACCACCAGCGTAGGCGCTAACGGTGCCTGGAGCGTGCAGGTGCCGACCGCCGATGCACAGGCGTTAGGCGAAGGGAATCAGGCAGTGCTGGTCAGCGGGAAAGACGCCACAGGCAATACGGTCACCGGCGCGCAGCTTTTAACGGTCGATACCCAACCGCCAACGCTTGCCATCAACACTATCGCTCAGGACAACATCGTCAGTGCTGCGGAACATAACGCCGCGCTGGTACTGAGCGGCACGTCGAATGCAGAAGCGGGGCAAACCGTAACCCTGACCGTCAACGGGAAAAGCCATACAGCAACCGTCGGTAGCGACGGAACCTGGCAAGTGACGCTGCCTGCCACGGAGGTCCAGGCACTGGCGGAGGGGAACTACGCTGTCAATGCCAGTGTCAGCGATCGGGCAGGAAACACCACCAGCAACAGCGCGAATTTCACGGTAGACACCTCAGCACCCGTGGTCAGCGTTAACACCGTGGCGGGCGACGATATTCTTAATAATGCCGAGCAGGCCGTCGCGCAGATCATCTCCGGACAAGTCAGCGGTGCTTCTCCAGGCGATACGGTAACGGTGAAATTGGGCACTCATGTCCTGACGGGCATCGTGCTGGCGGATGGCAGCTGGAATGTGGCGCTGGACCCGGCGGTAACCCGCACGCTGGATCGCGGAGCCAATACGATTTTCGTCACCGTAACAGATGCTGCAGGAAATACTGGCGCGGCGTCTCGAGCAATCACGCTGGTCGGTGTTTCTCCGTTGATCACCATTAACACCGTCTCTGGCGATGACATTATCAGTGGCGCAGAAAAAGGTGCGCCACTGACCCTTACCGGTAGCACTCAACAGGCCGAGACAGGACAAACCGTCACAGTAACCCTGGCTGGACAGAGTTTTACCACTACCGTGCAGGCCGATGGCTCCTGGAGTCTGACGGTACCTGCCGCCGCGATGGGAAATCTGCCTGACGGCGCGGTGGCGATTACCGCTTCTGTGACGGATCTCAGCGGCAATACCGGCAACACCTCCCGCACCATTACCGTCGACAGCCAGGCCCCGGCGTTGAGCATCGACTCGCTGACTGCCGATAACATCATCAACGCCGCCGAAAGTGGGCAGGATCTGCCCATCACCGGCACCACCGACGCTCAGCCAGGGCAGACGGTGACCGTCACGCTGAACGGGCAGACCTATCAGGGCGTCGTGCAGTCCGACGGCACCTGGAGCGTGACCGTTCCCGCCGCCAATGTTGACGCACTGGCTGACGGCAACGCCACGGTCACCGCCAGCGTGAACGATGTCGCCGGTAACCCGACCAGCGTTTCACGCGTGGCGCTGGTGGATGCCACGCCTCCGGTGGTGACCATTAATCCGGTGGCGACCGATAACGTCATCAACACGCCGGAACACACCCAGGCGCAAATCATCAGTGGCACGGTTACTGGCGCGCAGGCGGGCGATATTGTCACCGTTACGTTAAATAATTCCGATTACACCACGGTGGTGGATGGTTCCGGCAACTGGAGTCTGGGTGTTCCGGCTTCCGTTGTCAGCGGACTGGTGGATGGCAGTTATCCTGTCAGCGTCTCGGTAACCGACAAAGCCGGAAACACGGGCAGCCAGTCGCTAACCGTCACGGTCGATACCGCCGCTCCGATGATTGGTATTAACACTATTGCGGGCGATGATGTGATTAACGCCAGCGAAAAAGGGGCCGATGTTCAAATTACCGGCACCAGCGATCAGCCTGTTAATACCGCCATCACCGTAACGCTGAACGGGCAAAATTACACCACCACGACCGACGCCTCCGGCAACTGGAGCGTGACGGTTCCGGCATTGGCGGTAACCGCACTGGGTCAGGCCAACTACACGGTAACAGCGGCGGTGACCAATAGTATCGGCAACAGCAACACCGCCAGCCATAACGTGCTGGTCGACAGCGCGCTGCCCGGCGTGACCATTAACCTGGTGGCAACCGACGATATTATTAACGCCGCCGAAGCGGGCGTTGCGCAAACCATTAGCGGGCAGGTTACTGGCGCGGAAGATGGCGACACGATAACTATTACGTTGGGCGGTAATACTTATACGGCGACGGTGGGCAGCAATCTCACCTGGAGCGTGAGCGTTCCTGCGGCAGATATTCAGGCGCTGGGCAATGGCGATTTAACGGTGAGCGCCTCGGTCACCAATCAAAACGGCAACACCGGCAGCGGCACGCGGGATATCACCATCGACGCCAATCTACCCGGTCTGCGGGTCGATACGGTGGCGGGCGATGATGTGGTCAATATTATTGAGCATGGGCAGGCGCTGGTGATTACCGGCAGCAGCTCGGGGCTGGCTGAAGGCACGCCGCTTACCGTTACGATTAACAATGTGGAATACATCACTGCGGTGCAGGCCGATGGTAGCTGGAGCGTGGGCGTCACGGCGGCGCAGGTTAGCGCCTGGCCTGCGGGGACGGTTAATATTGCCGTATCCGGGGAAAGTAGCGCCGAAAATCCGGTGAGCATTACGCATCCGGTTATGGTCGATCTCACGCCGGCGGCGATTACCATCAACACCATCGCCACGGACGACGTGATTAACGCCGCAGAAAAAGGCGCTGATTTAACGCTTTCCGGCACCACCACTAACGTAGAACCCGGTCAAACCGTCACCGTCACCTTTGGCGGGAAAAATTACACTGCCAGCGTAGCGAGCGATGGTAGCTGGACTGCCACCGTACCCGCCGCCGATCTGGCGTCATTACCCGAGGGCAGCGCCTCCGCACAGGCCAGCGTCAGCAATATCAACGGCAATAGCGCCTCGGCGGTGCATAACTACAGCATCGATAGCAGTGCCCCGACCATCATTATCAATACCGTCGCCAGCGACAATATCGTCAACGCCAGCGAAGCCGATGCGGGTGTGACGGTGAGCGGCAGCACCACCGCTGAAGCGGGGCAGATTGTTACGGTTACGCTCAATAGCCCGACCGTGCAGACCTATCAGGCAACGGTGCAGGCGGACGGCAGCTGGAGCATCAATATTCCGGCGGCAGATCTTGAGGCATTGACCGATGGCAGCCACACCCTGACCGCCACGGTCAATGACAAAGCGGGCAACCCGGCGAGCACCACGCATAATCTGGCGGTGGATCTCACCGTTCCGGTACTTACCATCAACACCATTGCGGGCGACGATATTATTAACGCCGCCGAACACGGGCAGGCGCTGGTGATTTCCGGTTCCAGCACTGGCGGAGAAGCGGGGGATGTCGTCACCGTCACGCTAAACAGTAAAACCTACACCACGACGCTGGATGCTTCCGGCAACTGGAGCGTCGGCGTTCCGGCGGCGGATGTCACGGCACTGGGCAGCGGCCCGCAAACTGTTACCGCCACGGTGACTGATGCGGCGGGTAATAGCGATAACGAGACGCACACGGTTACCGTTAACCTTGCTGCGCCGACCATTGGCATTAACACCATTGCTACCGATGACGTGATTAACGCCACCGAAAAAGGCGCGGATCTGCAAATTTCCGGCACCAGTAATCAGCCAGCAGGCACCACAATTACGCTGACGCTGAACGGGCAAAATTACACTGCGACGACGGACGCCGCAGGCAACTGGAGCACCACGGTGCCAGCTTCCGCAGTCGGTGCGCTGGGCGAAGCCAGCTACACGGTGACGGCGAACGTCACCGACAGCGCGGGCAACAGCAATTCCGCCAGTCATAACGTGCAGGTCAATACCGCGCTGCCTGGCGTCACCCTTAATCCGGTGGCGAGCGACGACATTATTAACGCTGCCGAATCGGGCGTGGCGCAGACCATCAGCGGGCAGGTGACGGGCGCGGCGGCGGGCGATACGGTTACCGTAACGCTTGGCGGGAAAACTTACACCGCTACCGTGCAGGGGAATTTAAGCTGGAGCGTGGACGTTCCGGCGGCGGATATTCAGGCCATCGGCAATGGCGACCTGACAGTTAATGCCTCGGTGACCAACGGCGTTGGTAATACCGGCAGCGGTTCGCGAGATATTACTATCGACGCTAATTTGCCTGGCCTGCGCGTCGATACCGTGGCGGGCGATGATGTGGTCAACAGCATCGAGCACAGTCAGGCACTGGTGATAACTGGTAGCAGCAGCGGGCTGGCGGCGGGCGCGGCGCTGACGGTGGTGATTAACACGGTCACTTACGCTGCGACAGTATTAGCCGATGGCACATGGAGCCTTGGCGTTCCGGCGGCAGATGTGGGCAACTGGCCTGCGGGTACGGTGAATATCACGGTTTCAGGTGCCACTAGCGCAGGAAACCCGGTCACTATCACCCATCCGGTCACCGTCGATCTGGCGGCGGTGGCGATCTCCATTAACACCGTTTCCGGCGACGATGTGATTAACGCCGCCGAAAAAGGGGCAGATTTAACCCTTTCCGGCAGCACCTCCGGCGTGGAGCTGGGGCAAACGGTCACCGTTACCTTTGGCGGCAAAACCTACACCGCCACCGTAGCGGGCGATGGCAGCTGGACAACCAGTGTACCTGCTGCCGATCTCGCCGCATTACGCGACGGCGACGCCACGGTACAGGCCAGCGTCAGCAATATTAACGGCAACACGGCTTCGGCGACCCACGCCTACAGCGTCGATGCCACGGCACCGACGTTTGCCATTAACACCATCGCCACCGACGATATTCTGAACGCCGCCGAGGCGGGCAATCCGCTAACCATCAGCGGCAGTAGCACCGCCGAAGCGGGGCAGACGGTAACCGTCACGCTTAATGGCGTGACTTACACCGGCACCGTCCAGGCGGATGGCAGCTGGAGCGTCAGCGTGCCGACGGCGGATCTCAGCAATCTGACCGCCAGCCAGTACACGGTCAGCGCCTCGGTAAGCGATAAAGCGGGTAACCCGGCAACCGCCACTCATGGGCTGGCGGTGGATCTCACCGTTCCCGTATTAACCATCAACACCGTCTCCGGCGATGACATTATTAACGCTGCCGAACACGGACAGGCGCTGGTGATCTCCGGCTCCAGCACTGGCGGGGAAGCGGGCGATGTCATCACCGTCACGTTAAACAGTAAAACCTACACCACCACGCTGGACGCTTCCGGCAACTGGAGCGTCGGCGTTCCGCTGTCAGACGTTACTGCCCTTGGCAGCGGCCCGCAAACCATCACAGCTACCATTACCGACGCGGCAGGCAACAGCGATGATGCCAGCCGCACGGTCACCGTGAATCTGACCGCGCCAACCATTGGCATTAATACTATTGCCGACGATGACGTGATTAACGCTACGGAAAAAGGCGCGGATCTGCAAATTACCGGCACCAGTAATCAGCCCGCAGGCACCACAATAACGGTGACGCTGAACGGGCAAAATTACACCGCCATAACAGATGCTTCCGGCAACTGGAGCGCCACGGTGCCAGCGTCAGCGGTCAGTGCATTGGGTGAGGCCAACTACACGGTAACCGCGAACGTCACCGACAGCGCAGGCAACAGCAATTCCGCCAGCCATAACGTGCTGGTCAACAGCGCGTTACCTGCCGTCACCATTAACGCGGTGGCGGCCGATGACATTATTAACGCTGCCGAAGCGGGCAATGCGCAAACCATCAGTGGGCAGGTGACGGGTGCCGCGGCGGGCGACACAGTTACCGTTACGCTGGGTGGCAACACCTACACCGCCACGGTGCAGGCTAATTTAAGCTGGAGCGTTAGCGTGCCGGCGGCGGATATTCAGGCCATCGGCAATGGTAATCTCACAGTAAACGCCTCGGTCACTAATGGCGTGGGCAACACCGGCAGCGGCTCGCGCGATATCACGATCGATGCCAATCTGCCTGGCTTGCGGGTCGATACCGTGGCGGGCGATGATGTTATTAACAGCATTGAGCACAATCAGGCGCTGGTGATAACAGGTAGCAGCACCGGGTTAACGGCGGGAACGGCGTTAACGGTCGAGATTAACAACGTTACTTATGGCGCGACGGTATTAGCCGACGGCACGTGGAGCCTCGGTATTCCGGCGGCAGACGTCAGCAACTGGCCTGCGGGTACGGTGGATATTACGGTAAGCGGCACCAACAGCGCCGGAACAACCTCTACCATTACCCATCCGGTTACCGTCGATCTGGCGGCGGTCGCCATCACCATTAACACCCTTTCCGGCGATGATGTGATCAACGCCGTGGAGAAAGGCGAAACGCTGGTCGTAAGCGGCAGCACCAGCGGTGTGGAAGCTGGGCAGACGGTGACCGTCACCTTTGGCGGTAAAAATTACACCACCACTGTGGAAGCCAACGGCAGCTGGACGGTGAATGTGCCGCCTGCCGATCTCGCTGCGCTACCGGACGGCGCGGGCAACGTGCAGGCGAGCGTCAGCAATATTAACGGCAACAGCGCCCAGGCCGATCGCGCGTATAGCGTCGATGCCACCGCGCCGCTTATTACTATCAACACCATCGCCAGCGACGATACTCTTAACGTGAGCGAAGCGGGCGCGGGGATCACCATCAGCGGCACCACCACGGCGCAGGCCGGGCAGACGCTGACCGTCACGCTCAATAACAACACGTACCAGACCACCATTCTCGCGGATGGCACCTGGAGCGTGAACGTTCCGGCAACGGATTTAAGCGGATTAACCGCCAGCAGTTATACCGTGACTGCGACGGTGAGCGACAAAGCGAGCAACCCGGCAAGCGCCGATCATGCGCTGGCGGTGGACGTTACCGCTCCGGATCTCACCATTAACACCGTCGCGGGCGATGACATCATCAACGCTATCGAACACGGGCAGGCGCTGGTGGTGAGCGGCACCAGCACGGGCGCGGCGGCAGGCGATGTGGTGACCGTCTCGCTCAACGGCAAAAACTACACCACCACGCTGGATGCCTCTGGTAACTGGAGCGTCGGTATCCCGGCGGCAGATGTGACGGCGCTGGCAACCGGAAGCCAGACCATTACTGCCAGCCTGAGCGATCGCGCGGGCAACAGCGACAGCGCTACCCATAATGTCACCGTTGATCTTAGCGGCCCGACGCTGACCATCAGTACCGTCTCCGGCGACGACATCATCAATAATGCGGAGAAAACTCAGGATCTGACCATCAGCGGCGGCTCCAGCGGTCTGGCGACCGGCACCACGGTCACCGTGATGTTGAACGGCCTGGCGTACAGCGCCACCACCGATAGTTCCGGCAACTGGAGCGTTACCGTGCCTGCTTCGGCGGTCGGTGCCCTGGGCGAGGCGGTCTATTCGATTAGCGCCAGCGCCACCGACAGCGCGGGCAACAGCGGCAGTACCACCCATACGGTGAATGTCGAATCGCTCCTGCCTGGGGTGATCATTAATACCGTGGCGGGCGATGACATTATCAACGCCGCTGAAATCGTTGTGGCGCAGACCATCAGCGGTCAGGTCACGGGAACGGCGGTTGCCGGGAATACGGTGATTGTCACCATTGGCGGCAATCAATATAACGCCACCGTGCAGTCAGATTTAAGCTGGAGCGTCAGCGTACCGGCGAACGTTTTGCAGGCGCTGGGTAACGGTGAACTGACCATCAGCGCCTCGGTGACCAATTCCGCAAATAATACCAGCACCGCGACGCACGATATCGTGATAGATGCCAACCTGCCAGGTCTGCGCGTCGATACCGTGGCAGGCGATGATGTGATTAACAGCATCGAGCACACTCAGGCGTTGGTGATCACCGGTAGCAGTAGCGGACTGGCGGCGGGCGCGGCGTTGACGGTGGTTATCAATAGCGTCACCTACGGCGCAACGGTACTCGCCGATGGCAGCTGGAGCGTCGGTGTTCCGGCGGCAGATGTCACAAACTGGCCTGCGGGAACGGTCAATATTGCCGTTTCTGGCACCAATACCGCCGGAACCACAACCAGCATTAGCCATCCGGTCACGGTCGATCTCGCGGCCGTGGCGATTACCATTAACACCCTTTCCACTGACGATGTGATTAATGCCGCCGAAAAAGGCAGCGATTTGCAGCTCTCCGGCACCACCTCCGATGTGGAAGCGGGGCAAACCATCACCGTTATCTTCGGCGGCAAAAGCTACACCACCACGGTTGCCGCGGGCGGCACCTGGGGGCTGACAATCCCAGCAGCCGATCTCGCAACCTTGCCTGACGGCGCAGCAAACGTCCAGGCCAGCGTCAGCAACGTCGCAGGTAACAGCGCCCAGGCAACGCATGCTTACAGCGTCGATGCCACCGCGCCTTCCGTTACCATCAACACCATCGCCACGGACGATATTCTTAACGCCGACGAAGCGGGATCGGCGCTGACCATCAGCGGCACCAGCACGGCGGAAGCCGGGCAGACGGTGACCGTGACGCTAAACGGCGTCAATTACAGCGGCAACGTGCAGGCAGACGGGAGCTGGAGCGTCAGCGTCCCGACCGGCGATTTAGCTAACCTCACTGCCAGCCCCTATACGGTGAGCGCAGCGGTCAGCGACAAAGCCGGAAATCCGGCCTCGGCGACGCATAACCTGACGGTGGATCTTGTTGCGCCGGTCGTTACCATTAACACGGTAGCGGGCGATGACATCATTAACGCCACAGAACACGGACAGGCGCAGATTATCAGCGGCTCGGCAACGGGCGCGACGACCGGTAACACGGTGTCCGTGACGATTGGCACGACCACTTACACCACCGTGCTGGACGCCAACGGCAACTGGAGCATCGGCGTGCCTGCCAGCGTGATTTCCGCACTGGCGCAGGGGAATGTGACCATTACCGCCACGGTCACCGACTCCGCAGGCAACAGCGGCACGGCCTCGCACACTGTCAGCGTGGCGCTCGGCGCGCCGATACTGAGTATTAACACCATCGCCGTTGATGACATCATTAATGCCACGGAGAAAGGCGCGGATCTGGCGATTTCCGGAAGCAGCAACCAGCCTGCGGGTACGCAGATAACCGTTACGCTCAACGGGCAAAATTACACCACCACTGCCGATGCATCCGGTAACTGGAGCGTGACCGTTCCGGCGTCACGGGTGAGCACCCTCGGTGAAGCCACTTACACGGTGACTGCCGCCGCCACTGACGCCGATGGCAACAGCGGTTCCGCCAGCCATAACGTGCAGGTTAATACCGCGCTGCCGGGCGTCACCATTAACGTTGTCGCGAGCGACGATATTATTAACGCTGCCGAAGCGGGCGCGGGCCAGAGCATCAGCGGGCAGGTGACGGGCGCGGCAGCGGGCGACACGGTAACCGTCACGCTCGGCGAGGCGACTTACACTGCCACGGTGCAGGCGAATTTAAGCTGGAGCGTCGATGTTCCGGCCTCCGCGCTACAGGCGTTGGGCAACGGTGAACTGACCATTTCGGCTTCGGTAACGAACAGCGTAGGCAATACCGGCAACGGCACGCGCGAAATCACCATCGACGCGAATCTCCCCGGTCTGCGGATTGACACCGTGGCGGGCGATGATGTGGTCAACATTATCGAGCACGGGCAGGCGCTGGTGATTACCGGCAGCAGCTCCGATCTGGCAGCGGGCAGCAACGTCACGCTGACCATTAACGGGCAAACCTATGTTGCGGCGGTACTGGCGGATGGCTCATGGAGCGTCGGCGTTACGGCGGTGGATGTCAGCGCCTGGCCTGCGGGGACGGTCACGATTACAGCCAGCGGCAACACCACCGCCGGAAACCCGGTGAGCGTTACGCATCCGGTGACTGTCGATCTCACTGCGGTGGCGGTCAGCATCAACGCCATTACTGCCGATGACGTGATTAACGCTGCCGAAAAAGGCGCGGCGTTAACGCTCTCTGGCAGCACTTCTGGTGTCGAAGCCGGGCAAACGGTCACCGTCACCTTTGGCGGCAAAACCTACACTGCAAGCGTCGCGGCGAATGGTTCCTGGAGTACCACGGTTCCGGCGACAGATATGGCAGCCCTGCGTGATGGCGATGCCAGCGCGCAGGCCAACGTCAGCAATGTTAACGGCAACAGCGCCACCACTACCCACGCTTACAGCGTCGATGCTACCGCGCCAACGGTGACCATTAACACCATTGCGGGCGACGACATTCTTAACGCCGCCGAAGCCGGAGCGGCGCTGACCATCACTGGCAGCAGCACGGCGGAAGCGGGGCAGACGGTGACCGTCACCCTCAATGGTGCAAACTATACTGGCACCGTACAGACGGACGGCAGCTGGAGCATCAGCGTACCGCCAGCCGACTTAAGCGCCCTGACCGCCAGCAACTACACCGTTAGCGCGGCGGTGAGCGACAAAGTCGGAAACCCGGCCTCGGTTAATCACAACCTGACGGTGGATACGTCTGTTCCGGTCGTCACCATCAACACGGTGGCAGGCGATGATGTGATCAACGCGACGGAACACGCCCAGGCGCAGATTATCAGCGGCTCCGCCACGGGTGCGGCAACCGGCAGCGCCGTGACGGTGACTATCGGCACAAACACCTTTACCACCGTACTGGATGCCAGCGGTAACTGGAGCGTCGGCGTTCCGGCAAGCGTCGTCTCGGCGCTGGCGAACGGCACGGTGACCATTAACGCCAGCGTCACCGATGCCGCCGGAAACAGCGGCAGCGCTACGCATCTGGTGACGGTCAATACTGGCCTTCCGTCAATTACCTTTAACGCCATCAGCGGCGATAACGTCCTGAACGCCGATGAAAAAGGCCAGCCGTTGACCATTAGCGGTAGCAGTACGGGGTTGGCGACCGGCGCACAGGTTACCGTCACACTCAACGGTCATAACTACAGCGCTACCACCGACGCGGCGGGCAACTGGACGTTAACCGTGCCGGTGAGCGATCTGGCGGCTTTAGGCCAGGCCAACTATATCGTCAGCGCCAGCGCCACCAGTGCGGCAGGCAACATCGCCAGCAGCCAGGCGAATTTACTGGTCGATAGCGGCCTGCCGGGCGTCACCATCAACACCGTGGCGGGCGATGATATTATCAACGCCGCCGAAGCCGGGGCCGATCAAACCATCAGCGGGGTGGTCACTCGTGCCGCCGCTGGCGATACGGTTACCGTCACGCTGGGCGGCAACACTTACACCACCACGGTACAGGGCAACTTAAGCTGGAGTATCAGCGTTCCGGCAGCCGATCTCCAGGCGTTGGGCAATGGCGATTTGACCATTAACGCTTCGGTCACCAACGCGAATGGCAATACGGGCAGCGGTACGCGGGATATCACCATTGACGCTAACCTGCCAGGGCTGCGCGTGGATACGGTAGCGGGCGATGATATCGTCAACAGCATTGAACACGGGCAGGCGCTGGTGATCACTGGCGGCAGTAGCGGCCTGAATGCAGGCGTGCCATTGACGATCACGATTAACGGCACGGCTTATTCCGCCACGGTACAGGCAGACGGGAGCTGGAGCGTCGGCATTCCGGCGACAAACGTCAGCGCATGGCCTGCGGGGGCGTTAACCGTTGACGTGGCAGGCCAGAGCAGCGCCGGAAATCCGGTCAGCGTCAGCCATCCGTTCACCGTCGATTTAACGGCGGTGGCAATCAGCATCAACACCGTTGCCAGCGACGACGTAATTAACGCCGCCGAAAAAGGCACCGACCTGACCCTTTCTGGCAGCACCAGCGGAATTGAAAGCGGGCAAACCGTTACCGTCACTTTTGGCGGTAAAACCTACACTGCAAGCGTCGCCGCCAACGGTAGCTGGAGTGTGAACGTTCCAGCGGCAGATCTGGCAACTCTGCCAGACGGCGCGGCGAACGTGCAGGCCAGTGTCAGCAGCGCGAGCGGTAACAGTGCCTCGGCGACCCATGCGTACAGCGTTGACGCCAGCGCACCGACGCTCACCATTAACACCATTGCCAGCGACGATATTCTTAACGCCACGGAGGCGGGAAGCCCGCTCACCATCAGCGGCACCAGCACCGCCGAAACCGGGCAGACGGTCACCGTAACCCTTAACGGCGCAACCTACAGCGGTAATGTGCAGGCAGACGGTAGCTGGAGCGTCAGCGTTCCCCCTTCAGCCTTAGGCGCGCTGACCGCAAGCAATTACACCGTCAGCGCCACGGTCAACGACAAAGCGGGCAACCCCGGCAGCACCAGCCATAATCTGGCGGTAGACACCACCGCGCCGGTTCTCACCATTAACACCGTGGCAGGCGATGACATCATCAACGATGCTGAACACGCCCAGGCGCTGGTGATTTCCGGCACCAGCAGCGGCGGGGAAGCGGGCGATGTGGTGAGCGTTGTGCTCAACGGCAAAACCTACACCTCCACCCTGGATGCCTCCGGCAACTGGAGCGTTGGCGTTCCGGCGGCGGATGTTACGGCGCTGGGTAGCGGCGCACAGACCATCACCGCCAGCGTCAGCGATCGGGCGGGTAACAGCGATGACGCCAGCCGCACCGTGACCGTCAGCCTCAGCGCGCCAGTGATTAGCATCAACACCATCGCGGGCGATGATGTGATCAACGCGACGGAAAAAGGATCTGATCTGACGCTTTCCGGCACCAGCGATCAGCCTGCGGGTACGGCGATCACCGTTACGCTGAACGGACAAAACTACAGCGCCACCACCGACGCCTCCGGCAACTGGAGCGTTACCGTGCCTGCCTCTGCTGTCAGTGCGCTGGGCGAAGCCACCTACAGCGTGACGGCGAGCGTCACCAATGCTCAGGGTAACAGCAGCACCGCCAGCCATAACGTGCAGGTCAATACCGCGCTGCCGGGCGTCACCATTAATCCGGTGGCGACGGACGATATTATCAACGCCGCTGAAGCAGGCAGTGCGCAAACCATCAGCGGCCAGGTAACCGGTGCGGCGGCGGGCAGCACCGTCACCGTTGAACTGGGCGGCAAAACTTACACCGCCACGGTCCAGGCTGATTTAAGTTGGAGTGTGAGCGTACCTGCCGCCGACTGGCAGGCGCTGGGTAACGGTGAGTTAACGGTTAATGCCTCGGTGACCAACGCCGTTGGCAACACCGGTAGCGGCACGCGCGATATCACCATCGATGCCAGTCTGCCTGGCCTGCGGGTGGATACCGTCGCGGGTGATGATGTGGTCAATATCATCGAACACAGTCAGGCGCAGGTGATCACCGGTAGCAGCTCCGGCTTTGCGGTGGGCACGGCGCTGAACGTAGTGATAAATAATCAAACTTACGCCGCCACGGTGCTGGCGAACGGCAGCTGGAGCGTCGGCGTTCCTGCGACGGATGTCAGTAACTGGCCTGCGGGAACGCTGAATATTACCGTTAGCGGCGCGAACAGTGCCGGAACGCAAACCAGCATTACCCATCCGCTGACCGTTGATCTCACCACCGTCGCCGTCAGCATAAACAGCATCACCAGCGATGATGTGATTAACGCCGCCGAAAAAGGCGCGGCGCTAACGCTCTCCGGCAGCACGTCCGGCGTCGAAGCGGGGCAAACCGTTACCATTACTTTTGGCGGTAAAACCTACACCACCACGGTGGCGGCAAACGGTAGCTGGAGCACCACCGTTCCGGCGGCGGATATGGCGGCCCTGCGTGACGGCGATGCCAGCGCCCAGGTGCGGGTGACTAACGTCAACGGCAACAGCGCCACGGCAACGCATGAATACAGCGTCGATAGCGCCGCGCCAACGGTCACCATCAACACCATTGCCAGCGATAACATCATCAATGCCAGCGAAGCGGCGGCGGGCGTAACGGTGTCCGGCACCAGCACGGCGCAAACCGGGCAGACGCTCACCGTCACGCTTAATGGCACTAACTACCAGACCACGGTGCAGGCAGACGGCAGCTGGAGCTTAACGCTGCCCGCCAGCGACTTAACCGCACTTGCCAATAACGGCTACACCCTGACCGCCACGGTCAGCGATTTGGCGGGTAACCCTGGCAGCGCCAGCAAAGGTGTGACCGTCGATACCACCGCGCCCGTCATCAGCTTTAACACCGTGGCGGGCGACGATGTGATTAACAGAGTTGAACACACTCAGGCGCAGATTATCAGCGGCACCGCCACGGGCGCGGTGGCGGGCGACCGTCTGGTGGTGACCATCGCCGGGCAGCAGTATGTCACCAGCACCGATGCCAGCGGCAACTGGAGCGTCGGCGTGCCTGCCAGCGTGATTTCCGGCCTTGCAGATGGCACAGTGACTATCAGCGCCACTATCACCGATAGCGCAGGCAACAGCAGCACCCAGACGCACAACGTACAGGTAAACACGGCGGCAGTGTCGCTCTCGGTCAGCACCATCAGCGGCGATAATATTATTAACGCCGCCGAAGCGGGCAGTGCGCTGACCCTGAGCGGCACCGGAACGAACTTTGCCGCAGGTACAGTGGTGACCGTGTTGCTTAACGGCAAAGGCTACAGCGCTACCATTCAGAACAACGGGAGCTGGAGTGTGAACGTGCCGGCGGCAGACGTCGCGGCACTGGCGGATGGCACCAGCTACACGGTTAGCGCCTCCGCCCAGGATAGCGCCGGAAACAGCGCCACGGCCTCGCGCAGTGTGGCGGTGGATCTCACCGCGCCGGTTATCAGCATAAACACGGTTTCAACGGACGACCGACTCAACGCCGCCGAACAGCAGCAGCCGTTAACCCTTAACGGCTCGACCAGCGCGGAAGTAGGGCAGACGGTAACCGTCACCTTTGGCGGCAAAACTTATACCGCCACGGTGGCCGCCAATGGCACCTGGGCGCTGAACGTGCCTGCGGCAGATCTGGCCGCGCTCGGGCAGGGCGCACAGACCATTACCGCCAGCGTGAACGATCGCGCCGGTAACCCCGGTCAAACCACGCACGCCCTGACCGTCGATACCGTTGCGCCAACGGTCACCATCGCCACGGTGGCGGGTGACGATATTATCAACAACGCCGAACAGCTCGCTGGGCAAACCATCAGCGGCACCACCACCGCTGAAGTGGGCCAGACGGTGACCGTCACCTTTAACGGTCAGAGCTGGACTGCAACGGTCGGCAGCGGCGGAAGCTGGTCGGTGTTTATTCCGGCGCAGCAGTTTGCCGGATTAAGCGACGGCAGCTACACCATTAGCGCGACGGTTAGCGATCAGGCCGGAAACCCTGGTAGCGCCAGCCGTGGCGTGACATTGAACGGCGACGTCCCCTCCGTCACCATCAACACCTTTGCGGGCGATGATGTGGTGAATGCGGCGGAGCACGGCTCGTCGCTGGTGATCAGCGGCACCACCACCGCCCCAGTCGGGCAGACGCTGACCCTGACCTTAAACGGCAAAACCTACACTACCACGGTACAGACCGGCGGTAGCTGGAGCTACACCCTCGGCAGCGCCGATGTCACCGCGCTGGCGGACGGCAATGCCTACGTGATTAACGCCTCGGTGAGCAACGCCATTGGCAACACCGGCAGCAGCAATCACACCATTACCGTCGACCTCAGCGCCCCGGCGATGGGCATTAATATCGATTCCCTGCAAGCCGACACTGGCCTTAGCTCCAGCGACTTTATCACCAGCGTCAGCCCGGTGGTGGTCAACGGCTCGCTCACCGCCGCGCTTGCCAGTAACGAGACGGCGCAAATCAGTATCGACGGCGGCGTAACCTGGACCACGCTTACCGTTACCGGCACGACCTGGCGCTATAACGACAGCCGCACGCTGACCGATGGTAACTATCTCTATCAGGTACGGGTGATTGACGCAGCGGGCAACGTCGGTGCCACTGACAGCCAGAATGTGGTGATCGACACCATCGCGCCAGATCCAGCAGTAAAAACCATCGCCATCAGCGCGATCACCACCGATACTGGATTGATTACTAACGATTTTGTCACCAGCGACACGACGCTTGCGGTGAGCGGCACGCTGGGGGCGGCGCTTTCTGCCGGTGAGTTCGCGCAAATCAGCATTGATGGCGGCACCACCTGGCAGAATCTTTCGGTAAGCGGTTTGACCTGGACATATCTTGACGGGCGTACGCTGACTGACGGCAACTACAACTATCAGGTACGGGTGATCGACACCGCCGGAAATATCGGCGCGACTGCCAGCCAGATAGTCACCGTGGATACCACCGCGCCGCTGGCGAGCAAAACCATCGCCATTGCGGGCATTAGCGATGACACCGGGTTAAGCAGCAGCGATTTTGTTACTCGCGACACTACGCTTACTGTGCGCGGCACGCTCGGCGCGGCGCTGGCGGCAGACGAACGGGCGCAAATCAGCCTCGACGGCGGTGTCACCTGGACCACGTTAACCGTTATCGGCACCAGCTGGAGCTATGCCGATGGTCGCACACTGACCGACGGCACCTGGAACTACACGGTGCGGGTGGTGGATCTGGCGGGGAACGTTGGGCAGACCGCAACGCAAAACGTGGTGGTCGACACCACCAGCCCGGAAGCGGCGAAAAGTATCACCATTACCGGTATCAGCGATGACACCGGAGCCAGCAGCAGCGATTTTATTACCAGCGACACCTCGCTTACCGTGCGCGGCGTATTGGGGGCGGCGCTCGGCGCTAACGAATTCGCGCAAATCAGTACCGACAACGGCGCAACCTGGGTGAACGTGACCGTCGCCGCAGACGGCCTTAACTGGAGTTACGTTGACGGACGCACGCTCACCAACGGCACCACCACCTGGCAGGTGCGGGTGGTGGATCTGGCGGGCAACGTTGGCGCAACCGGCAGCCAGTCGGCGCAGATTGACACCGTGAACCCGGCGCAGGTACTCACCATCGCCAGCATCAGCACCGACACGGGGAGTTCGGCAACTGACTTTATCACCAGCGATACCTCGCTCACGCTGACCGGTTCGCTGGGGGCGGGGCTTGCCAGCGGCGAAGTGGCGCAGATTAGCCTCGACGGCGGCGCGACCTGGATCACGCTCACCACCAACGGCACGCAGTGGACCTACACTGACAGCCGCACGCTGACCGACGGCAGCTACGTTTACCAGGTGCGGGTGCTGGATCTGGCGGGGAATACTGGCCCGGTGGTGTCGAAAACGGTGGTGGTCGATACGATTAACCCCACCGCGACGCCGACCATTGTGTCGTACACTGATGACGTCGGGCAGCGGCAGGGGACATTAAGCAGTTCGCAGGCCACCGACGACACTACGCCGTTGCTGAACGGCGTGCTCTCCGGCCCGCTTGCCAGCGGTGAAGTGGTTTACCTCTACCGTAACGGCCTGCTGTTAGGCGCGGTAACGATGGTAGGCGCACTGAACTGGACCTACAGCGACAGCGGGCTGGTGAGCGGTGCCTACACCTACAGCGCGCGAGTGGTGGATCTGGCGGGGAATATCACCTCCTCCAGTGATTTTGTCCTGATGGTCGATACCTCTATTCCGACCACGCTGGCGCAAATTACCAGCCAGACCACGCGCGATACTACGCCGATTATCAGCGGGGTGATCACCGCCGCGCTTGCCAGCGGGCAGTATGTTGAAGTGGTGATCAACGGCAAAACCTACACCTCTGAACCGGGCGGTGCGGTGGTGGTCGATCCGGCGCACAACACCTGGTATGTACAGTTGCCGGATACCGACGCGCTGGCGGCTTCTGCGACCGCCTATAACGTCACCGCGCAGGTAAAAAGCTCGGCGGGCAACGGCAATAACGCCAATATTAGCAACGGCACGGTGACGGTTAACGCGGCGATTGATTACACACCGACCTGGACCACCGCCAGCAAAACCACCGCCTGGGGGCTGACCTACGGCCTCGACACGCACGGAATGTGGACGGTGCTGGCAAACCAGCAGGTAATGCAATCGACTGACCCACTCACCTGGTCGAAGACCGCGCTGACGCTGTATCAGAGCGGCAACAACTACGCCACCAGCTCCATCGCCGATTACGACCGTAACGGCACGGGCGATCTGTTTATCACCCGTGATGACTACGGTACAGGCTATATCAACGGCTTTACCAATAACGGCGACGGCACCTTTTCCAGCGCTATTCAGGTCACCGTCGGCACCCTGACGTGGTACGGCTCGATTGTGGCATTTGATAAAGAGGGCGACGGCTATCTCGACTTCTGGATTGGCGACGCGGGCGGGCCGGACTCCAACACCTTCCTGTGGAACAACGCAGGTACGCTGGTAGGTAACTCCACTACGTCGAACAGCGGCGGTAGCGCCACGGTGGGCGGGGCGGTGACGGGGTATCTTTCGCTCAACGAAGGTTCTGGCGTCGATCTGAACAATGACGGCAGGATCGACCTGGTTCAGCACACCTACAACCTGAACAACTATTACACGCTATCTTCGCTCATCAACCAGGGGAATGGCACGTTTGTCTGGGGGCAGAACACCACCAATACCTTCCTGAGCGGGGCGGGTAGTGGCGCTATGAGCAGCAGCGTTTCTATGACCTGGGCCGATTTCGATGGCGACGGCGATATGGACCTCTTCCTGCCTGCCAGCCAGGGAAGAGCTAACTACGGCTCGCTGTTATTCAACACCAACGGCGTGCTGGGCAGTCCGGTGGCGGTGGGCGCAACGGCAACCACCTACGCCAGCCAGTTTAGCGTGGCGGTGGACTGGAACCACGACGGCCTGATGGATATCGCCCGTATCGCCCAGACCGGACAATCGTATCTTTACACCAACGTTGGTGGTGCCAGCAACTGGACACAATCGGCCCTCGGCGGCAGCCAGAGCGGTACCACCAGCGGCGTGGCGGCAATGGACTACGACTGGGACGGCGCGGTGGATGTACTGGTGACCAAACAGTCGGGCAGCGTGTTCCTGATCCGCAACACCAACACGGTGAGCTACGGCACTTCGCTACACCTGCGCATCACCGATCCCAACGGCATTAACGTCTATTACGGTAATACCGTAAAACTGTATAACTCGGCGGGGGTGCTGGTCGCCACGCAAATCATTAACCCGCAGTCGGGGATGGGGGTTAACGACACCTCGGCGCTGGTCAACTTCTACGGGCTGAATGCCGGAGAAACCTACAACGCGGTGCTGATCAAATCCACTGGCACCACCGCCAGCAATATCGACCAGACGGTCAACACCAGCTGGGGCGGCTTACAGGCCACCGATGCCACTCACGCTTACGACCTCAGCGCCGAAGCAGGCACCGCGAGCAACAATGGCAAGTTCGTCGGCACGGGCTATAACGACACCTTCTTTGCCACCGCAGGTACTGACACTTACGACGGCTCCGGCGGCTGGGTGTACAGCTCCGGCACCGGAACGTGGCTGGCAAACGGCGGCATGGACGTGGTTGATTTCCGCCTCTCGACGGTGGGCGTGACCGCGAACTTAAGCAGCACCGCCGCACAGGCCACCGGCTTTAACACCTCGACATTTACCAATATCGAAGGCATTTCCGGCTCGAATTTTAACGACACTCTGACCGGCAGCAGCGGCGATAACCAACTGGAAGGGCGCGGCGGCAACGACACCCTTAACATCGGAAACGGCGGTCACGATACCTTGCTCTATAAATTGCTCAACGCCAGTGACGCTACCGGCGGCAACGGCTCAGACGTGGTGAATGGCTTTACGGTAGGGACATGGGAAGGCACCGCCGACACCGATCGCATTGATATCCGCGAGTTGTTACAGGGCAGCGGCTACACCGGCAACGGCAAAGCCAGCTACGTCAACGGCGTGGCAACGCTGGATGCGCAGGCTGGAAACATCGGTGATTTTGTCAAAGTCACCCAGAGCGGCAGCGACACCATCGTGCAGATCGACCGCGACGGCACGGGCGGCACTTTTGCGGCAACTAACGTGGTCACGCTGACGGGCGTGCATACCGACCTCGCCACTTTGCTGGCGAATCATCAGTTGATGGTGGTGTAGAGAATGAAAAAAAATGCCCAGTCCGTGGAAGCCTGGCTGGAGGCGATGATCGCCGTGGCGCGTTATTACCGCCTTGATTTTTCTCAGGAGAATGTGCGCGCGACCGTCAACTGGGAGCGCGACAGTAAGCGGGAGGAGTTACTCACCGACATGGCGCGGCAGTTGGGGATGGGGCTTCGGCTGGTGGAGTTCTCCACCGACTCGCTCAACCCGTGGCGGCTGCCGTTGATCGCCGTTTTTGATAATCAACAAATTGGCGTGATCACCCGCCGTGACAATCACGACAATATCAGCATTCAGTTTAGCGGTGACGAAGGGCTGGAAACTACGCTTAACGTCGCGGATGTTGAGGATAAAATCGTTGAACTGGCGCTACTGCGCCCGCTCAGCGCCATCCCTGACGCGCGGGTAGATGACTATATTCGCCCGTATCAGGCGAACTGGTTCTGGAGCCTTTCGCTAAAAGACTGGCGGCGCTACGGCGATATTATGCTGGCCTCGCTGGTGGCGAACGTGCTGGCGCTGGCGGCGATGATTTTCTCGATGCAGGTTTACGACCGGGTGGTTCCGGCGCAATCGTACCCGACGCTATGGGTGCTGTTCGCCGGGGTGATGATGGCGATCCTGTTTGAGTTCTGTATGCGCATGGTGCGCACACATCTTTCGGATGTGATCGGCAAGCGGGCGGATCTGCGCATTTCGGATCGCGTTTTTGGTCACGCATTACGGCTGAAAAATAACGTGCGATCGAAATCCACCGGATCGTTTATCTCGCAGATCCGCGAGCTGGAATCGGTGCGGGAGCTGATTACTTCCACCACCATCGGCGCGGTGGCGGATCTGCCGTTCTTCCTGCTGTTTGTCTTTATTTTATGGATGATCGGCGGCTGGCTGGTGCTGGTGGTTTTGCTGGCGCTGCCGTTATTGGTGATCCCCGGCCTGCTGGTGCAACGCCCGCTGGCGCGGCTGGCGAACGAAGGGATGCGCGAGTCGGCGGTGCGTAACGCTACGCTGGTGGAAGCCGTGCAGTCGATTGAAGATATTAAGCTGCTGCGCGCCGAACAGCGTTTTCAGAATCAGTGGAACCACACCAACGACGTGGCCTCGTCCATCAGCATGAAGCAACGTTTTCTCACCGGGCTACTGCTCACCTGGACCCAGGAAGTGCAGTCCATCGTTTACGTCGTGGTGCTGTTGGTGGGCTGCTTTATGGTAATGAACGGTGACATGACCACCGGCGCGCTGGTCGGGACGACGATCCTGGCTTCGCGCACCATCGCGCCGCTGTCGCAGATATCCGGCGTGCTCTCGCGCTGGCAGCAGGCGAAAGTGGCGCGCAACGGACTTGATGAACTGATGAAGCGCCCGGTGGATCAGCCGGAACACGGCAAACTGGTGCATAAAGCGGTGCTACACGGCAATTATCAGTTCAGCAACGCTATCTTTTATTACGATGAAGAAGAGAAAATTGCCGATGTGGCGATTGGCAAACTCAACATTCAGGCCGGAGAGAAAATCGCCATTCTTGGGCGCAACGGCGCGGGTAAATCAACGCTACTGCAAATGCTCGCCGGAATGCGTATCGCCCAGCAGGGGCAGGTGCTGCTGGATAACATCAGCATCGGTCAGCTTGATCCGGCGGATCTGCGCCGCGACATGGGGCTGCTGAGCCAGACCGGGAGACTCTTTTTCGGTTCGCTGCGGGAAAACCTGACGATGGGGATGCCGGAAGCCAGCGATGAAGATATCGAACGCGCGTTAACCCTCAGCGGGGCGCTGCCGTTTGTGCAGAAGCAGAAAAACGGCCTCAACTACATGATTCAGGAAGGGGGATTTGGCCTCTCTGGTGGTCAGCGGCAAACGCTGCTGCTGGCGCGGCTGCTCATCTCTCAACCCAATATCGTGCTGCTCGATGAACCCAGCGCCTCGCTGGACGAAATGGCGGAAGCGCATTTAATCGAACAACTGAAACAGTGGATTGGCCATCGCACGCTGATTATCGCCACTCACCGCACGGCGATGCTGCAACTGGTGGACCGCATTATCGTGATGGATCAGGGGCGGATTGTGATGGATGGCGCGAAAGAGGCCATTTTGCGTGAACAGAGCGAACCCACGGCGCGACGGGTGGTGTTGCAGGAGAAGAATAAGGGGTCTGCCGCATGAACGGACAACTGCAATACAACCGTGGCCTGACTGAACCCCGCTTGCCGCGTTCGGCGCTGGCGGTACGCGTTACCGCTGTGATGCTGCTCTGTTTTCTCGGCTGGGCGTGGTACTTCCAGCTTGATGAAGTCACCACCGGCAGCGGCACGGTAGAACCCTCCGGGCGCGAACAGGTGGTGCAGTCGCTGGAAGGCGGAATTCTGTATCATCTCGACGTCAAGGTTGGCGATATTGTTGAACAGGGCCAGCCACTGGCGCAGCTTAACCGCACCAAAACGGAATCCGACGTCCAGGAAGCAATGTCGCGGCTGTACGCGGCGCTGGCAACCTCGGCGCGGCTGCGGGCGGAAGTGAGTAATAAACCGCTGGTCTTCCCTGACGAACTGAATAAATTCCCCGAACTTATCGAGTCGGAAACGGCGTTGTACAACACTCGCCGCGATGGGCTGAACAAAGCCACCACCGGGCTGACGCAGGGGATTAGCCTGGTCAACCGCGAACTGGCGATGACCCAGCCGCTGGTAAAACAGGGGGCGGCGAGCAGCGTTGAAGTGCTGCGCCTGCAACGCCAGGCCAATGAACTGGAAAACAAACTCAGCGACGTGCGCACGCAATACTACGTTCAGGCGCGCGAAGAGTTAGCAAAAGCCAATGCGGAAGTGGAAACCCAGCGTTCGGTGATCCGTGGACGGGAAGACTCCCTCACCCGGCTCAACTTTACCGCGCCGGTACGTGGCATTGTTCAGGACATTGACGTCACCACGGTTGGCGGCGTTATTGCCCCCGGTGGTAAACTGATGACCATCGTGCCGCTGGATGAGCAACTGCTGATCGAGGCAAAAATCTCCCCGCGCGATGTGGCGTTTATCCATCCGGGGCAAAAATCGCTGGTGAAAATAACCGCCTACGATTACTCCATCTACGGCGGCCTGCCGGGAGAAGTGGCGGTGATATCACCAGACACCGTGCAGGATGAAGTACGGCGCGATGTTTATTACTATCGGGTGTACATTCGCACTTTCAGCAACCATCTGGAAAATAAAAGCAAACAGCAGTTTCCGATATTCCCCGGTATGGTGGCGACGGTCGATATCCGCACCGGCAAAAAAAGCGTGCTGGATTATCTGTTGAAACCCTTTAACAAAGCACAGGAGGCGTTGCGCGAACGATGAACATTAGCGATGTAGCAAAAATTACCGGCCTGACCAGCAAAGCCATTCGCTTCTATGAAGAGAAGGGGCTGGTGACGCCGCCGATGCGCAGCGAAAATGGTTATCGAACCTACACGCAGCAGCATCTCAACGAACTGACCTTACTGCGCCAGGCGCGCCAGGTGGGCTTTAACCTGGAAGAGAGCGGCGAACTGGTGAATCTGTTTAACGATCCGCAGCGTCACAGTGCCGACGTCAAACGTCGCACCCTGGAGAAAGTGGCGGAGATCGAGCGACATATCGAAGAACTGCAATCCATGCGCAACCAGCTGTTGGCGCTGGCGAATGCCTGCCCTGGCGATGACAGCGCCGACTGCCCGATTATCGAAAATCTCTCCGGCTGCTGTCATCATCGGGCGGGGTGAAAATCAGTTAATCCCCGTTTGCACCGAAAGAATATGCTGCAAACTTTCTACCATAATGCGCCCCGACTGAAATAAGCCTTCCTGGATTTCGTTGTTAACATTCACAGCGTGAACCAGGGAGGCTAATAACACCACTTGCAAGAAGGCAAAAATAAACGCACCGATAATCATAATATGCGTCAGGGGGATTTTCCTTTGCTCTTTCATTTTAAATAACCCACAAACTGACCTTCCTTCATTAAGGCGACTTTTCCCGTGTGGTGATAAACAATGACGTTATAAAGACCTGACTGATAAACAGTGGCATCTTTATTGTCTTCATCAATTGCACATAATGAATCATTGAGATAAGCAAAGTTCTTACTGCTCATTCTAAAGGTCATGCCAAATCCTTTATAAATAGATTTTTTAGCGGCCTGGGCATGTTGTGCGGCTTCTGCATTTTTAAATGCCTGCGCTTCTGATGCACTTAAAATAGCCGCCTGACGCTGTTGTTCTGCGAGATAACAGGTGTCATGGCTGACGCCCTGCGCCTGGCAATCTGCGATGCGGGAAGTGGGTGAACTACAGCCAGCCAGTAATATAACCGCCAGCAGGGAAAACGATTTAATGGAGCTATTCATCATTGTTAACCTTAAATAATGTACGGAAAATTGCGAATAAGAAATTGCTGTTAAAATTAGAACGAATATCCCACGCCGACACCCGCACCGAAATCAGATTGTGTATCCGCAGAAATACCTGCTTTAAGTACCGTATGCGTTCCGGCATTAAAAGATGTTCCTACAGACACCGCAGATTCACCGTTGTACGTTCCCGCTCCCGCTGACACCATCATCAAGTCACCGGTTTTCACCTGTGGTTGTGAGGCGATAGCGATGGCAGATGCAGTTCCCGCATTGGCTTCTTTACGATTGTCCTCAACTTCGTTTTTCAGAGAATCGAAATGGTTATTGAGCGTAGTAATCTGCTGGCTATTATCCGCTACTCGTTTTTGCGTGTTGCTTAACTGCTGATGCGTTTGGGTTACGTCTTGTGTCAGGCTGTCAATTTGTTCATGCGTTTGTGTTGAGTCTTGCGCCAGACGCTGAATTTGTTCCCCGTACTGCACACTATCGATATGCTGTTGCGTTGCCTGGTTAGTCGCCAGAGTATCTATTTTTTGTTTTTGTTCTGCTGCAGTACGCGCATTCGCATCATTTTGTGCTCTCAGTCCGGCGTTAACCATCTCTTGATAATGTGCGTTGGTCTGGGCATCGCCAAGTGCGGAAACCGTTTTTTGCGTCGCGTCGATTTGTTTCTGCTGATCGTCCATTTGTTGCTGCTGGGTGTCAGCTTGTGCCTGTTGCGCATTGGCAGCGGCTGTCTGTCTGGCGTCAATCATGCTCTGATATCGGGCGGCAGTCTGCACATCCCCGGTGGCGGCAACGGTTTTCCGGGTTTCGTCGAGTTGTTGCTGCTGGTCGGCAATATCGCTGCGGTTCTGTTCGATGTTGTTTTTGTTTTCTGTCACAGCACCGGAAAGTTTGACGCCGTTCATCAGAGCGGTGTTGGCGTTAGCGTTGGCATGGTCAGCCGTTGACTGGGCATGTGCGACATCGCCTTTTATGTTGGTGACGTCTGACTGCACTGCGGAGACATCATTACGGGTGTCGGCGATGGCGGCTTTATTGGCATCAATATCCGTCTGCGCCACCATAATGGCGTGCTGCGCGTCATCAGCTTTCATTGAAGCCCAGTTGGCGGCATGTTGTGCGTCCTGAATGGCGGTATCCTGCCCGTTGTCGCGGTCGGTCTGCGCTTGATTGGTTATCGGGTTCAGCGTATTGGCGGGCTGTACGGGAGAGGCAGCTGTATTTTCCTGAGGTGTCGTTGTCCGGTAATCATGCGCAATCAGATAATTTTGTGCGGCTGCACTATTCCCTGTCCTTTCTAAAAATCGACCAATTTTCTGATCAATTTCCGATTGCGACATTCCTGGCTGGATTGCCGTTAATTCTGTCGTTGCCGCCTCAACAGTATCACCCGCAAACGCAGATGGACTTACCGCGGTAGCAACAACGACAGCCAGTAAAGACAGCTTTACAGTTTTCATGCATTTTTTCTCTTTCAAAGTAAGTCACATATTTGTTTCTATAAGCAACGTAAAACGTTGTTATAAGAATTAATCTGCGTTGCAATTTGATCGAAATCTACGCCGCCATTTGTGTGATGTAAAGCGCATTTTTGTCTGGTGTAAGCGTAAACATCACCAATAAGAAACAAAAAATGTTTCTTATATAAATAAAATCGAAAATCATTTTGTGCTCTTTCAATGTAAAAAAGAGTAAAGACTTGTTTTGATAAGCGAAATAAATTCTGTTTCTGGACTAAACGTGAAGCGGTTCCTGATGTGTGCTAAAATGCGTTTCTTTGATAAATCTCAATTTTTAAGAGGTTTACGCCAGGCAGGAAAATTTAAATGAATGAATTTGAGAAGATTTTTAATGAAATGAATCTGGACCGGGCAT